>Ga0163149_10001629_pt1 | contig 28589 bp, 26 predicted proteins | sample OliLakLV19MP5G1_FD_148604 | JGI IMG/M metagenome (GOLD analysis project Ga0163149, IMG submission 148604) | Freshwater microbial mat bacterial communities from Lake Vanda, McMurdo Dry Valleys, Antarctica - Oligotrophic Lake LV.19.MP5.G1 | ecosystem: Environmental > Aquatic > Freshwater > Lake >... | reverse complement strand
ACGCAAAACAAAGAAAAAACCGATCGACGACAAAGAACCAGAAGACTAAGAAACTAAAGGAGGTAACAGTTATGTCAAGCGGCAGATTTGACTGTCGTCAACCGGCAAAAGGCCTTGACGCCGATCAGACGGGGTTGATTTTCTGAAAATGAATAAATTTAGGGCTGTCAAAATCGAAACGTGTTGCTCCGTCGTATGATTGTAGTGCGACCCTGAGGAACACTACGTGCGCTGGCCTACCCCACAGGAATACAATGAAGCCATTCAAAACCCGACGACCTGCTTCAATGAACCTGGTCTGGTCTCCGGTTCCGTAGTCTTGAATGCACTTGGTTTGCCTCGAGCTGATTCTGGTAATTTCGCCAGTGTATACAGGGTAACGGGTGCAAACCAGGATTGTGCCGTGCGTTGTTTTCTCACCAATCGCAATAGTCAGGATGAGAGATACCGCATCATTAGCCAGTACGTGCGATTCGACGATCTTGAGTGTACAGTTGACTTCGAATTTGTCGAAAAGGGTATCAAGGTCGGAAGCAATTGGTTTCCTGTTCTTAAAATGCCCTGGATAATCGGCGAAACCCTCGAGCGTTATGTAGCAAGAAACGTGGCTAACCCTGAGGCGATGTTCAGCCTGGCAAAACAGTTCTTCGACATGATTCGAGAGTTGGAAGTTAACGATGTCGCACACGGAGACCTTCAACATGGCAATATTCTGGTCACCCAGAGCGGGCTGCGCCTGGTTGACTATGATTCACTGTTTGTGCCTGGTCTGAAAGGTTTTGCCAGCCTTGAGCTTGGACATCCAAACTACCAGCATCCCGAACGCGATCCATCGCACTTTGATCCAACCGTCGACAATTTTTCCACCTGGCTGATCTATGTTTCCTTGATGTGTCTTGCGATCGATGGCGACTTATTTAATCGCTTTGAGTGTGGAGACGACTGCTTGATATTTAAACGGAAGGACCTGGTAGCGCCCGAAGAATCGAATGTGTTCAGAGCGCTTCTGGAGCACGAGTCTGGTGAAATCCGATCGCTGGTTACCTTGATCAATCGCCTTCTATGGCTGTCACCAAATGCGATACCGCCTCTGGACATTCCGCAAAAGGATTGGAGTTTTCTTCCGACCTCTCCTTCGGTGGTTTTGCAAACCGAGGACAGTAATGAATGTTCCTCTGTTGTCTTTGATCAGAATGTCAGCATTCGAGATACGCTCGTCCACGTCTCCAATCAGGAGTTTCAAGAGGAATTACAGGCAACACCTCCGCCTGGAAGAAGAAAAACTCATGTTCTTTTGATTACTGAATTTGCTGCTCGAAGCCAAAAGAGACTCGACAAAGTTTTGGACTCGTGCCTCAGAAAATTGGACGTGACAATTTGGTTTAAAGTCAAGCTCAGCGAGGCCGACAAGTATTATCTTCGCGGAGACTACAGTCAGGCCAGCGAGCGTTACAAGGCTATTGAGAGCCAGAGTGCACGCTTGAATCAAAATCGAAACATGGATGTTCTACTTCGGCTTGGATGTTGTTTCATTCAAATGAATCTCCCGAAGGTGGCAAGCAATTTCTTTATGCTAGCGGCCCAGGCTAAGTCAGATGATGACCTGATCGCACAGACAAAGCGCAAATTTTTTCAGTGCCTTTGTTCTAAAAATGAGCGTACAAAAGCGTCGGTAATTAAACTCCTGACTGAACTGATTGACCATCGAACAGACATGCTTAACTCTTGCCGAAAGCCAGTCTCCGTTCTCGAAAGCCGCCATGGTGCGGTCCAATACTGGACTGTGGATAATCCTGAGCTGTATGCCAATTTAATTGGCATTCGAGATACTATCTCCTTTCTTCAATGGGCGAAAACAGCGTGCTGGCAAATTCCTATTAAACAGAGCGATTGGAGTGCACAAATTCTTGCAATTCAGAGCTTGTCGATGGCTTGCGCGCAGTTGAGCAATTCGGGATTGAGTGGCAAAGTAGGTAAAGAACTGCTTGTTTATGCTCGTTCGCTGTTTGAAAATAACCCTGAGGACGCCGCGCTTGCTCTCAGTTTTGGTCTATATGAGTCGCAGTTGCTCAGTACTGGTGAATTTTCTCCGATTCTACTTAAGGTATTGCCGGGCCTTGCGGACAAAGATATCAAGGTTGCCTTGAAAGAGCTTGCCACGCGTGGCGACTGGCAAGTGATAGCGAACAAACTGACTCCTACCCTGAATAAACTTGCGCCCTCGCCGCATACTTTTCGATTAATGCAGTTGATTTGGTCAATCAATAAGGAGCAGGGAATTGTGGTCGAGAAGTCTCGAAGCCGTCGGCTCAAGGGAGGTTTCATCAAAAAATCCGAACAGCATATTCAAGACGAGATTGCTTGGCTGCGTCGGTTCGATGGATGTCTCATCGAAGCGTATGTGCGTGACGATTTGCGAATTCGGCTCGTCGCTTATGCTGAATCAACCTATTCAGACGATCCGCATGCTCTTGTAAGGGTTGCAAATTCTTGTGGGACTCTTGGAAAACCGGGGAGAGATATCCGCCTGGAGATACTAGAGTACGCTATTGAACTTCTTGAGAATGATGTCAACGTCGTTTTTCCACTTGCTATTGAGATCGAGGATTCGCATCTGGAAGATTTGTTTCAAGGACGAATCAGGGAAAAACTGCTTTGCGTTGCTAGAACGCAGTTTCAACCGGGCGATAGATCTTTGTCTGCGTTTCTTATGAAATGGTCCAAGCTTGAAAATCATGACATTATTGCGACCATATTTGACGCGTTCTTTGACGAAATGCTTGCCCATCAAGACGCTTATGCAATGGCAGATCTGGAATTCGCTCGAGAATTGGCTGAGACGTATAACGTGCCAATAGCGCGCTGGGATGAGTTCAACGATTGGTTGCTTATTCGGCAACTGGAGAGAACTTCTTAGGTCGATCTTTTTCTCTGGAGTGGTGTCACTGACAATACCATCTCTTCTTATATCTCGGATTCTTGCGGGTTTGACTCTGCATTATCTGAATTCGTAGGGAGCAAAGCCATCACGTTCCGCTCGATATTTGAGCAGATGTCGTCGAGCGGTAAGTGGCTCAGGTTGCTCTTGTTAAATGGATTTTGTAATTCTACGCCAAGTTGGTCTAACGAATAAAGCGGGTAGGCAACAAGCATGGTTAATACAGGCACCAGCCAATTGTTTCCAACTTCATGAATAAGAGCAAGCGGCAACGTGATCAAAAAAATTGCAATGAATCGTCTGATCTTTATGGAATAGGCTAGCGGCAGTGGTGTTTTTAAAATGCGTTCACATGCAGAACTACTTGAGGTTGCAATAAAGGCTCCTTGCTGACATCGTCTAAACTTTTCACGTTGCATCTACCTTACAGATTCCATTTGATGATCCGAACCGGACGACGGTGCCTTTCTTGCCGATTTTCGCAAACAACATCAAAAAAATGCTCATCTCTCAAACTCATTTTAATAGTTTACGCTCAATTTCTTTTGGGAAAGCTTATAGAACGATGTGCCTGGAAAAGTAGTCGCGAGGTAGTGTTATGTGGGAAAGGTACAATGTGGCCGGTCAGCAGGCGATGTCAGCTGGTAAAAAGACTGATGCCGAAAAGCATTTCCAGCTTGCGATTACCGAAGCGGAAAAGATGGATGAAAAGGATCCACGGCTGGCGACCAGTCTCAATAATCTCGCTAATTGTTTGAGATCTCAAGGAAAACACACTGAAGCTGAGCCGGTATATCAACGCGCAATAGTTGCTAAAGAAAAATCAGATGGACCTTTTAGCGAGGGGCTGGTTTCGATTCTCGAAAATTATGCCACCATGCTCAGAGCGTGTAATCGTGAGCAAGAAGCTGAGAAGCATGCCAAACGAGCCCGCGGAATTTTCATGATGAAAAAGTGAGATTGCCTCGATCAATTCAAGCTTGCGTCAACAGCGACTGCGAGCCGGTTTTGTCAAGATAAAGTGCGCACAGGACATCTTTAAAAGGAACTTTACTGTTGTGGATCATCACGCTCGCTTTTGCTTTGCGTAGCTGCACGACCAACCTCAGTGTTGATCAATTTTGATACATCGAACCCTTGCTGGGCTGCGAGTTTCATCAGGCGGTCGATGTCACTTTTGTCTACATCACGATCCTTGGATAAGATCCAGAGGTATTTCCGAGATGGATCTCCGACCAGGGCGATCCGATAATCGGCATCAACATCGATCACGCAATAGTCAGCCCAGACGAATGGTAGCGCCCTGAGCACTCCAGGTGCGAACGTAACTTTCAAATGTCCGAGTTTGGTATTTTCAGATGCAAATCGACCAACGCCTTGAGCTACGTCCGAAGACCCGGATTTTTTCTTGCAGCTGTTCCGTACGTCGAGTTTTCCATCTTCGCGCACGGAATACTGCGCGGTTATTTCGGATGAACAATTTCGCTCGAACCAGTTAGGCAGCCGCGCCACCTCGTACCAGGTCCCGACATATTTGGAGAGATCGAAATTTTGAACTATCAGCAATTTGTCTTTTGCAATTGCTGGTCGGACAGTAGCAACAACTGCAACTGATATCAGTGCGAACAAAGCAATTTTTTTAAACACGGTTTCTTATCTCGACGAAACGATAAAATGAATGAAAAACAAACGTGGATGTGAGTGTCGGACTGTATCTTCGCCTCGGTTTTTGCGCACCGCAATTGGTGTTAACGTCCGCAAACGAATTTGCGTGAACCAGTACAAGAAGCTGCCGCCTATGTTATGATAAGTCATAGCACGGAGTTTTTGTTTGGGTGTTAACAGCAACCAATAACAAAAGAAACCTGAAGACACCGATTGTTGTCAAGATATGTGTCTATAATCCTGTTATTACCAAAATTTCTAGCCAAGCAGACATGGCTAACTTATTCTCGGCAACGCTAAGTCAACACCTTGCGCGTGATTTGCCAAGGAACGAATCATCGCTCCAGGCGGTTACTTCTTAACTGCCAGTTCAAAAATGTACTAACTGGTACCAGCAGCGGTGCCGCAAGACGGAGTTTGAGCATGTCCTACAAATCAGGCACCCTATCACCTTTGCAAAACTCCAACATCCATCGATTAGAGGGAAAAGTCTTCTGGCGATGGTGGCAAGCAACGGGGTTTATATCATCTCCTTTTCGAAATCCAATCAAACAGAAAAAAGAAGAACTGGCCGACAACTATAATAATCCTGCGATTCAGGCTCAGTTGATTTTTCTGCTTCAGCTTCCTTTCACGATCGGAATCATGCTTTACTCCGTCGGTCCCGACGGCATCAAGTTAGCCTTAGCCGTCGGTTTTCTGGGAGTGCTCGCATTCGTGAATTTGATGTTGACCTTCAGGCAGCATTGCAAATACGTAATCGAAGTACAAGAGGAACCGAGCGGTTTGGTGATGAAGTCACCGCTCGGAACTCGGACTGTTCGTTGGGCGGAGATCGCCGATTTCTTTCCTGTCGATAATGGCGATTACCTGCTGCTTTCTGCAAACCACGGAGACTTTCTACTTTCAAGCGATCTTACCGAGAGCAGTACGCTTTTTGAGCGTATTTCTGCGAATGCTCCAAAGCATAGCGAGGAGTACACTATTAACTATCGGCTGCCTAATTGTTTCTTGGATTCACAGGCAACGGCGTGTTGGGCGATTACCGTAGCGACTTTGTTCACATTCGTGTCGCATCTGATTTATCCAGAAAAGCATTTGAGCGCGCCGATTACTGAATTCATCGTGGCGCTGATACTCATACCAATAGTGGTGGCGATCTGGCGGTCGACGTTCACAAACTTCGCTGAACTTGTGAGATACGGAAATCATTCCTACTCAATACGTACGAGAAACGGCACCATAAGTACGATTCCGCTAGATGGGATCAAGAAAGTCAACAGACTAGGGGCCTTTTATTTGATTGAGACGCGAACAGCCGGCTGGTTTCTTGTGCTGGCGGATAAAAAGGAGGCCTTGTCGGCGAAGTTGATTGAAACTAAACAGTTCAGACTTTCACAAAGCTAGGCTGGCGATAAACGCAGCTTGTCTCCTGGATGTTTGGCGGAAGTCCTTCTGTTATTTCGCGACGACATTGCCTGAAACCGATCTGTGAATCATCTTCGCAGCTTGTTTTTGTTTGTCGGGAGTTAGCATCTTGTTCTGAATTTTCAGCATCTCGTACTCTTCTTTGAGGCGACCAAACTGCTTGGCGAGCTTTTCTTCTTCGCGTTGTCTGATCGAATCATGAGCCGTGTTGGACAAGTTCGCTGCCACCAAATTTCGTGACTCGGCAACGAGAGCGCCGGCGGTGTTCAAGTCTCCCATAGTCTTTTGTAATCGCTGTTCATCCGCGCGTAGCAAACCAGAAATTTGCGATGCTTCGCCCGCTGTTAAATTTAGAGCACCACAAATGTGCGGAGGTTCTACCATCGTTAGGCCTTGAACGTGAAATTGATCGCAGTGCAAACCGTATTGTTGACGCTGAGCATTATAGGTTTGTTGAGCTCTCTGACAGTCGCCGATGGTTAGCTGGAAGTTGTTCAAATTTGCTTTGTATCGGTCGGTATTGTTGACGAACGCTTGAAGTGAACGGGAGTATTCACCCATTGCCGCCTGCAACGCAGCGCCTTGCAATTTCGGCGGAGCGACGGCGGGAACTCTGTTGAGCAGCATGTTCGCTTCGCCCTTCAAAGTTTTTGCAATCAGGATTTGCTCCTGCATTTTCTCATGAAGTGGTTTTGCTTTTCTGATGAATTCTCGATTCGCTTCGATCAGATACCGAGCCTGGTGGAACCGAAGCGGATCGCATCCTTCCTCAGGAAGGTCGTAAGTGAAGTCTTCGTCAAGCACCGCCTGTGATACCGCACTCGTGGAAGAGCAGCAACTGTTTCCCTTTGACGTTGAATGCGCGGGCGCCGAAGATACCGGTGGTGCCTGCGCCAGCAGTGCAATCGTCGAGACTATCGCTGCATTGATCGCATACCGATTTGTTGTGTTCCGTTGCATTTTTTTTCCTGGCATCTTTCTTTCTCCACCGATCGAGACATTCAATTTTTAGGTGTTTCAGGCGGGTCGCCTATCATATCCGCATCCAACTCATCCAGTTCCGCTTCAATGCTTGGGCGCACATTTTCTGCGGGTGTAACTTTCGTTATATCAAATGGTTTCACATCTAAGTTTTTAATTTGCTGTTCGGGAGTTAGCGGTACATTCTTTATAGAAGCGCTCTTAGTGACCGTCTTTGCAGGTGCTTCAATGTCATCCACGAGAGCGTCGTTTAAGGTTTTCGGTTTCTTTGGAGCAAGAAAATCTTCCGCCGTGATTGTCGGGAATTTGAATATTTTCGATTGTGCTCTCCACGCTCGCGGAATGTCATTGAATTTTAATTGTTTGGCGCGCAGCTCAATAGGCGGATCCGGCGGTGGCGGAATGTCTTCTTCTTCGTTTTTGCTTCGGAAATATTGAACATAAAGATTCGTCCCGAGCGCTCTAAGTGCAGGGTTACTGTTGGGACCGGATTTGCGGCCGATGCGTTCAATCAAAGCGTTCGCTGAATCCTGAACACTCTGCGCAGAACGCTGACCATGCAAACGCGCTTTGTTAGCCTCGTTCTGAAAGTCATAAATCTGATGACTCTGATCGATAAATCTGCGATTACTAACATCGCCGCTTCTACCAAGCAAATCAGAATTCGAATAAAAATTTCCGGACCTTCGATTGACGTTGCGCCGACTTCGATAGTACGCCTCCGCCTCGCGAACCTTCCGCGCTTGCAGATCCAACGCTTGTCTCTGGATCAACAAACCGCTGTTGATCACCTGCTGCGGATCATCAACAGCCCGATGGTCAGACGCTTCCATGCGACCGGCGATGTCCATTGAATACGCCTTGGCGCGCTTGCCGTCCTCGGAAAACGGATTGACCGAAAAGCAGGCGCGGTAAGTCGCTTGCGCGTCTTCGGTTTCGCGCAAATACTCGAGACAGCGACCGAGATACAAATAAGCCTTCTGGTTGCCGGGCTCTTGCGTGACCGCGGTCATAAATTTCGCTTTCGCCGCCCAGAATCGCTTCAGCCGAAACTCTTCCCTGCCCGACTCGAAAGCCGTCCCTGCCCACGCCGATTGCGGCAGCGCCCAGGCCACAAACACGGAAATCGCAAGCGCCCAAATTCTGGCTTTTTGTCCGCGGTTCATCGAACCCGTCTCAATGGCATAAACCTACCCAAAGTTGTAATCTAGATGTTCCCTGAATTAGTCAAAGTTCGACACGCCGGTATGACTGGCACAAGCTCAGGGTAAACACGGTTTCGATTCGAATTATGTCAGAAGTCGATTTTTTGAGGACAAAACGATTGGTATTGCGGCGGTGGACGGCAGCCGATCTGGCGCCCTTTGCCGCGCTCAACGCCGATCCGGTCGTGATGGAATTCTTCCCGGCACCACTGACTCTCGACCAGACCAAACTGTTTATCGCCGGCGCCGAGGCACATTTCGAGAGGGAAGGGTTTGGTCTCTGGGCCACGGAACTGATTGAAACTGGCGAGATGATTGGCTTTGTCGGTTTTAGTATCCCGCGTTTTGAAGCCGCTTTCACGCCGTGCGTTGAAATTGGCTGGCGCCTGGCGCATAAATTTTGGGGACAAGGCTACGCTCCTGAGGGCGCTTTAGAGGTTTTGAATCAAGCGTTCACGCGGTTGGATCTCGATGAGATCGTTTCATTCACTTCGATTTTGAATTTAAATTCGATGCGCGTGATGGATAAAATCGGCATGAAAAGGGATGTTGCAGAAGACTTCGAGCACCCACGAGTAGACGAAGGTCACCGTCTGCGGCGGCATGTTCTTTACCGGCTGAATAAATCCCAGTTTTTAGCTGCGAACGAGAAGGTCTAGGACAGCCAGTCACGAACGAATTTAATCGTTTTGTCCTCACTTTGAAATCTCTAGATTCGGCATCGGAACATGGACGCGGCTTCAGCGTCAGAATTTCTAATCGCAAATTTGACCTCGTAATTGGTGAACTCGAACCGATTCGCTGGCAACAATGACGGGTATATACAAGTCTAGAGAAAGGCAGGACGCATTGATATGAATAGCCCCTTCGGCAACAGACCCACCGGCGGAAACGCTGGTGGTAAGAACAATAGCGGTAAATTTACAGATACCGTGATCATGGACAATAAGATTCACAGGCAGCTCGCGGATGTCCGCGCGCGTGAAGCCATCGTTTCGCCCTCGGAACAAGAGATGCGCAAACGCGATGCGGCGCAGCAGTCGCAGCGACATCTCGCCACGCTCTACAGCATGCCTGCGATGAAAGCGCCGGACGAGCCGTCGAATGCGCCGAATATTGAAACTACGGTTGTCCAGCGCGCTGTGGTGACCTCGAATGTTTCGACTTTCCATGACTGCATGCGCAGACTCGAGATCGAAACCAAACGCGCTTTGAAATTTGAACGTCCGTTCTCGCTTGCCATTGTCGGCTTCGGCGACTTGATTCAAGTCGCTAATACTTATGGCGTGCCCGCGTACGAACTAGCTCTCAATCATATTGGTTCCGTGCTCACGCACATTGTTGACACCGACATCGACGTCGTCGGGCGGTATAGCAACGACCGCTTCATGGTTTTGCTGCCGGAGTGTACCGGTCCAAGTTCGACGATGATCGCCGAAACGACTCGCCAGTACTTCGAAACGTCCCCCGTGTCCTACCAATCGCACGGCTTCTTTCTCCGCGCATCCATTGGTATTGCCTGCTTTCCGAATCACGGACGTGATTGGAAAGAAATCCTGGCGCGCGCGGACCTCGCTTGTGAGGCTGTTCTCAGCAAGGGCGGGAATGCGTTTGGCTTTGCGTCGCTGATTTAGCTTTATTGATCGATAAATTTGGAAGTGTCCCTTTCTTAGCGAGATGACCTCTGCACGTTATTTATTGCATTAAAAGAGGCATTCTATTTATAGAAAGCCATGAGATAACGTTGTGCGATTACAATTTCGTCCCAACAGAACACCGCGGAGCGCTGCGCGAAACCGACGCTCTGCCCATGGAATGTATTTATTGGAGACGTTGGTCGCGCTGACTGTGGGCGGATTCATTTCGTTTGCATTGCTCGATGTGCTTTGCGGCGCGATGAGGACCATGCAAACTTCTTCTAACGAAACAACAGCTGCCGAAATACTGGATGAAGTTTCCGAGCAGACGCGCGGCTACGGATATCCGAGGCTAATCAATTACGTTGGCAAAAGCATTTCTCTTGTGGTTGATGGAACTGCAGTTACTTCGAATCCGGATAATGATTTGCATACCAGACCGTTGTCGCTCGATTTTCTAAGCAAACGCTGGCAGCCAAGAACTCAGAGCAATTCATTCGGCGAAGGAAGCGGAGGCGCGGTATTGTATACGGTGACAACCGGACCTGCCTCTGACTCTATCAACGTGAAGATTGATGTTAGTTGGAATGACGCAAACTCCGCAAGTCGACGTGAACTATCTCGAACGATTGTTCTCTTTAACACTGATTAAAATGACTAAGCGCAGACCCATTACTAGCAAAAGATCCTCCAGGCGGCACAGAACCGCGAGTGGTATCACATTGACCGAGTTAGTTATGAGCACGGTGCTGTTAGGATTCACTATGGCAGTTATGGCTGAGATAATGTCGATTTCCATGATCTCTAGCACGAGGTTGGAAAGGCAGTTCGACGTACAGATGGCGTCACGAAGCGCTCTTGACCGAATTAAAAAAGACGTCAGAATGGCTTCCGCTATTTGCCCAGGACATAATCCTGGTAGTGTTGTTTCGCGGTGTAGTCTCACAAGTCCTCCTGTCGACCCTCCTATCGTCCCTCGCCCAGTTCTATGTAACCATGGTCAGAATGAGTTGATACTCGGACCGCAGACGCTGATTTTGCACTTGCCTAATGTGTTTTTAGAGAAAGCAAACGATCCGAAGGATCCGTTGTATGTGCCAGATGCTCCGCAGAGTGCCCGGAACGGAGTACGGATTCCGGGTTATGAAACGGTGATTTACAAATTAGTTCCTGACGATACGGCAAACAAATTCAAAATTTTGATGACAGTAATTCCATCACCAGTTACCAGATTGGAGAACTGCAGTTACAGGGACGCGATTACTGATAGCGTAGTAGCGACCGGCATCGTGGGTCCGCTCAATCCATCTGCGGGTCCGGGAAGTACGCCGGAGATTTTTAAGTACATCTCAAAGAATCCGCTGGTGGCTTCAATCAAAAAGGGACGGTTGGATACTCTCAGTCAGACGGCCCTCGTCACAATGTCCACTCAGGTTCTACCTGATCCGGAAATTTCTGAAGCAATAAGTGGTGTCACTCTAGACTGCGAATTCTCTCGTGGTTCAACCATTGATGACCCTGCTTCAAGAGTAAGTGCCGTTCACACTGAGGCGTTATTACGACTTCCGCTTGCACCTTACGGTGCTCCCGAAGGAGTCTATTATGAGTAAAGATGGATCTACGCGCGGAAGAAAACAGCAGGGTTATGCGTTGGTCGCGATGATGACACTGACGACGTTTGCCTCTCTGATGTTATTCGCGCTGGCAGGTTTGTCCGTGTCGTTGATTCGCTCGCAAGGTGCAGCTCGAGAGAAAGGTTTGGCGCTTCAGTCAGCCGAAATTGGACTCGATTATGCCCGGAAAATGCTTACTAGTTCCCTGCGGACCGGAACCAAATCATCGATAGAGCCGACGAATGGAGAACTCGAGAAAATCACGGATTTGCCACCAGAATTTCTGGTTGACACTAAAGTTCCGACTAAGGTTCGAATTCGAATTCGAAATATAGGTGCTGATGATTTAAATCTTTTGATTTCATCGCCGTACAATGCACCGGACATAAAAGAAGCTTCTGTCTTTTTGCCCGCTACATCAGAGGAGGCGCAGATTGTTCAGTACAATCCCTCGTATGGTTTCAACTGGACCGACCCCAGTCAAAGTAAAAAACTTACTGACAGTTACTTCTGGCTCGTTGAAGTAACTGCTTATCGCGGAGTTTTTTCCAACAGTTTGCGATCGATGCTGTGTCCCATACAAAAGCTATCTGACGACTTACCAGAATCTCCAATTAATCAGCAGAATCCATTCTTTCCGAGTACCGTGGTAACCAATCTGGGAGTGCAAATCGGCAATCCGCCGAATGGATCACTATTTGTAATGCCGGCTGGACCAACCTCTTCATGGGTCGAAACAGAAAATGGACAATCAAAATTCACAGCTGCCATTCAAACAAACGGCTCCGCGAGTTTCACAGACTCATCTTCTCTCGTGGGAGATATCACGATTTCGAATCCTACAGATGGCGCGCCTACCTCTGTCGTCAATGGTAAGCCTTTATCCGTTTTTGGACGTATATCCGCTAATTCAGACGTTGATCTCACAAACCTCAAAGCTACTAACGGCCCAACCGTTGAATGGAGTAGTGATAATGTGTATGCCGCAGCGGATCTCATTGCCGGAAATGGAACTCGCCAGGGCACCAATCAACTGCCGATCGAGGTCAATTCCTCAGCACCGCAATCGCCGTACATTCCCGTGCAGGTGCCATCGGCCGGAGATGCAGCTTTCTTCCCGGCTCCACGAAGTGATGGTACCAGCACAGAGGTTAGTTTGCCGCCAATGAACTATCGGACGAATTCACTTAATACCGACCAATACAGTTCAAAATTGGTCGTGAATTCACCGGAGCTTAGTAACGGTCAACCAACTCGAATTTTTCTAGATGCCACCAGTGACGCAGTAGCGGCGATCAAAATCGACTCGAGCAAGTTTGAGAACCAGGGTGCTCCTACTGACCTACAGTTTTTTTATGCTGGTACGAAACCAATTTTTATAGATCTCACGGGGAGCGGAATTTTTAATGGTGTAATTTATGCGCCAAATGCAACTGTCACCACGAGTGGCACCGGAGACTTTACAGGTGCGGTCGTGGCTAGTCAATTGAATGCTCACCATGTTGGTTCCCTTCAGTTAGACCCAGCTGCCCGGAAAATAGCTCCGGCGGGTCTGGCCGACGATACATCTAACGATCCCGGTGGGGGCAACTCGGGCACTGATAGTTCGAACATGAAAAAGCCTAATGGATACAAGCATGTAACGTGGCAGCAAGTCTCAGGCTCCCTGGTACCGGCCGACTAAACGTCCCCAGGCACAGACCGCTACAACGAAGATTTCGCCACGGAAAGTCCAACCTCGGGAAAATCCGGTGTAATTATCCGCGCCGAGTCGTTATGGTAGAAGAGTCGGCGGTTTTGGCTATATTGAGCGACATGAAAAAGCAACAGAACATATTAGATAACTTGTATATCGCGGCGCCTTGTTCGATCTCTTGGGATTCGATGACGGGTGACGAGCGTGAGCGCAGTTGCGGTGGGTGCAGTAAGTCGGTTTACAATATCTCAGACATGACTAAGCGCGAGGCTGAGGCGTTTTTGCTGGCGAGCGGTACGTCCGAGTGCATGCGGTTTTACCGACGCACTGACGGCACGATAATGACCGACAACTGTCCGCGCGCTTTGCGAAAGTTGCGAGACAAATGCAAACTTGCGGCGAAGATAGCGGTTGGTTTAGTCGCATTCGTTGTGTCGTTACCTTCGGCGATTGCGCAGTCTGCTCAAACTCGTGATACCACTCCATCACGCAAACATTTTCAAGAAGTTTCTGCACCAAATACGGTGCCACTTGTTCCCCTTGCACCTGGCGGTGAAGCTTTGCTTGGCGGACCAATGCCACTGGGAAGAATTATGATTAAGACTCCTCCTACAACCAATGTGCCTGCCACAAATCCAGCGACAACAGCTTCGGTTGAAGCAAAAATCGTGACCACGAAGCACACTTTGCCAAACGGAAAAAAAGTGTTGCTCGTTACTCCTGATAAAAACGGGAAAATAATTCATCTCAAACCATTGAGTTTACCGAAACACAACTCAAAACTCGATGCACGTGCAGTCGAATTTTATTCTAAAGCCAAGGTTGCCGTTGATAGCAACAACTTTCAAATGGCTGAGTTCTATCTTGAGAAGTCGCTTGCCATGTGCGATCTTCAGAAATCTGGAGATCCGGGTTTTCGCAGGCACATCGAAGATGAACTAAATAAAGTGCGTGCTCAAAATTCTGGTGCGTGCAACAACACCTTGAAAAATACGCCCGACAATTTTGAAGTCAAATTGCAAGGCGAATAGGATCGGAAGGGCTCCCGGAAGCCGATCCGTCAGACCCGGAATTCAACTGACAGATCCCCGAAATATCTGCTGCGATCCTGACAGGTTGGTGCTTCAAAGTCGCCAGCCTGCGGTCATATATTAAATACTTGTTGCACCCGACGCACTGGACGTCCTGGCGGGCATATAGGCTTAGCAGCTCAGTTCGCAGGGGCGTGGTCTATGACTTGCCAAAAATTGGCCGAGATAAATGAAGAAACGCTATCAAGCGCGTTGCAGCCCAGTGTTAGCGTTAGCAACGAAACGCTGTCGCTTTTTTCTGAGTCAACACAACCCAAAAATCTCGTGTCGTCCGAAGCTGAAACCATAACAACGCCTGGCGTCGTCCCGCCCGAATCGGTAACCAAAGACCTGCCCGCCAAACCATCAAAGTGGGTGGTGTACTCCATGTACGCGGTCTGCGCTATCGTTTGGGGCACTGGCTGGTACGCGATTCGCCTCTCGGTGAGCGATGGCGGCTATCCAATCTTCGGCGGCGCAGCGATTCGCTACACGCTGGCGGCGCTGGTCTTGGGAATGTTGATCCCGTTTTTTCCAAAAGCCTTTGGCAAGGTAAACAGAACTGAAACTGGTTGGTTGATCGTCGCCGGCATTCTCAACGCCGCAGCGATTGCACTCTTATATTGGGGCGAGAAAAGCATATCGGGCGGACTGGCATCAGTTCTCACGGCGACGTCACCAATTATGATGGCAGTGATTGCATTTTTCACAAGAACAGAAAAAATCAGCGCGAATACCATTGCAGGGTTTTGTCTTTCGCTTGCGGGCGTTGGTATCATATTCGGTGAACGCCTGACGGTCTCCCCCGATCACCTGATAGCTATGATGGCAATTTTGGGCGCGGCACTATTTTTCGCACTGACAAATTTTGTCATGAAAGTTAAAGCCACCACTGTGAAACCGCTGCAAAGTTCCGTGATGTTCTTCGCGTCAATGAGTATTATATTCTGGCTTGCAGTGCCGTGCGAAGCAACCACGATGCAATGGCCGCCACCTGCGGCACCGACCTATGCTCTGGTTTATCTCGCCATCGCATGCAGCGCGCTCGCCTTTCCAGCATTCTTTTATGTATTACGTCATTCGTCGCTCATGTTCGCGTCAACATTAGCTTTCGTGCATCCTGTGATCGCGTTGATCACGGATTGTGCGCTGGAGCATGAGTTCATGTTGACCATGAGTGCATATTCCGGAATGAGTGTGGTGCTGGTGGGCGTGATACTGAGTATGGTATCAAACAACAAAAATATCTCGGCTAAGACTGAAAGAGCCCGTGCATAATTGTATAATTGCAATCGTGAATTGTTTATCGCTTTCGTGCGAGGAGTGAATGCATGACCAGTGCAGCAAGCATCATCGAAAAAGCAAATGATGCAATGGCAAACGGCGACCAGACTAAAGCTTTAGAGTTCTACGATCAAGTTATCGAACTCGAACCCGATAACGCAGAAGCCTGGTTTTGCAAAGGCACCATTCTCTCGAGCAAAGGTGAGTTGAAGCAAGCCGTCGACTGTTACGCTCGGTCTGCTCAAAATGCCGGCGACCGCGCACCACTTCCTTTATATAACATGGGAAATGCGCTGCAGAAATTGGAACGCTACGAAGAAGCCATCGACGCCTTCGAGAAAGCTCTCAAAATCGATCCGACTATGTGCGACGCCTGGATCAATCGTGGTCGCATTCTCGACGACCTTGGGCACCACGCTGAAGCTATTCGGTCGTATGACGTTTCTCTTGATATAGATCCAAACGACTCGATGGCATGGACCAATCGCGGTAATAGTTTCAGAGGGCTCGAAAATTACAAAGAGGCATTGGCAAGCTATGCCAACGCGCTTCAGTTAGATGCCGCCGATTTTAAAGCGGTGCTTGGATCCGCTGTTTGTTATGCGCATCTGGGCGACACAAAGAAAGCTCTAGATATGTTTGCTGACCTTGAACACTTCGATCAGTCCTGGGTCATGGTCGAACTCTCTTTCGTTTTGGCACTCGCTGGCCGAAACGAAGACGCTTTGAAAAAGATTGACGAGGCAATTGCCAGAGAAGAAGACATTCCAGAGGCCTGGAACAATCGCGCCGAAATTCTGGCGCGATTGAAACGACATGACGAAGCGCTTGCATCATTTGATAGAGCGATCGACTTAGCTGATGCATTCGACAGCGCCTGGTTCGGAAAGGCTCGGTTGTTGTACAACCTGGGACGCAAAGCAGAGGCGCGCAGTTGTCTCGACTACTATTTTAAATTGAATGAAGGCACTGATGCTGCGCTCGCTTTGAAATCGTTGCTCGACGCCGAAGACAAAAAATAAAATTGATCTTTTCTTTCAATTATCTGTTTATCAATAACGCGCATCGTTAGTGAGAATCTCATGCGCGGCGATCAACATTTTGTTGTCATTCGAAGCGCACCTTACTTCTAAAATATTAGTCTGATTCTTTCCCTGGTAGTTCACACGAAGCTCGAAGAAGAGCTGATCTATCCGCTGTTGAAAGAGGCGCTAAAGCAAAATCAACTGGCCAAAAAGACAGGCACTCGCAAGGCGAAGTAATTGACTTAGAATAGCCAATTGCATCGCTATACGCGAGAAATACGCGGAACAAAACAGACAAACTGATCGGCGCGGATGCATCTAACGCATTCGCGCCGAACTGTTTCAAAAAAACACACTCGATACTTTCTAAATACAAACGACGGATGAATACGCTTTTGCACCAATTCAGGGCGCGAAGTTGCGTTTATTTCTATAGTGTTCGAAACCTGCGAGCACTTTAAAGTAAGTGTTGCACTTCTTCGTAAGTACTTGGCCATCTGTGATCTTATTGATAACTTATACATAAGAGATTTATATTATGGAAAGTACTTCCGGGAAGCAAAAATTTTGCTGAGCGGTAGAAGGAATTTGCGATGAGAAAAAACATACACGTAATGCCGAAAGGCGACAAATGGGTCGTTCAGTCCGAACAAGAAGTTGATGATGCGTACTTCGGATCGCAATATGATGCGGAAGGCTATGGTCGTTCAGTAGCGCGGGAAAATCGAAGCGGCTTTTTCTTGCATGGACAAGATGGAACCGTTCGTAAGCAAGATCACTACGGCGCCAGCGGATTCTTTGACGGCAAGTAAGTCAGGAGGCGTCGCGAAGTTGCGAATTCGCGTGTTCCAACAAATCGAATAAACGAAAGAAAGGACAGCAATTATGCTGTCCTTTAAAATTTGCAATCGTGTTGTTCGAAAGGCAATATTTATTTCGTTTTAAACCTGTTTTGTTTCCACCATCACACGTGCTTTATATCGAACGATCAGTTTTGATCAGCGACAATGGTTCTTGCCGCTTGGCGTCAGAAAGATTTGCCGCCTGACTGTCGCGGAGTGTCATGTTTCGAACCATCCGGAATTTGGATCAGCACCGGACCTCAGTACCAAGTTCCGTTAATCATCACTCGGCGTAGTTGTCTCGATGACTGGCACATCATCGGTAGAATCAGCAGACGGCGATGACACAGTCTGCGGCTCTTCCATTTGGGTCGAAGGCGCAAGATTCGGTGGAACCGGAGCCCGCTCCCGGGTCTTAGATTCAATCTTCTCTTGCTGTTCCTGCTCTTCTTTCTTTGCTTTCTCTTTCAGTGCTTCTTTCGAGTCAGGTAACGCGGCAGACGACTTGTCTTGTTTTTTCAATTTACCAGGACGACCGAAGAGCATATGCAGTAGCGGCGCTCTCTTGCCCAGAATTTGATTCAGTTGTTTCGCAGTGTCATCGACGTGCGCGATTGCCGACCGTGCCTTCACCAGCGTCTTCTTTAGATCGACTCCGAACTCAGGGTCAGTAACGATTTTGTCGACCTTGGTCATCGTGGTTCTTGCGTCTTTCAACATTACTTTCAGGTCGCTGCGCAACTCACCGTCATCGCTCATCGACTGAATAATGCCCATCGATTTTTCCATACTGGTCGATGCCTTGTTAAGTTGCTCCAGTGAGCCGTAGATGTCGTTGCGCAATCCCTTGTCTGCCACCATCGTGTTGACCTGAGTCATCACATCCTGGACATGCACCATGGTTTGTCTGATCTGAGAAGCTGTTTCCTTCAAGTCGCTTGAGAATTTTGGATTGTCGATCAGTTTCGATAGCTTGTTGGTTATTGTGCGGAGATCGTCAGCCAGAACAGACGCTTTGCGTTGGAGAGGCAAGGTTTCGTCCATAATCGGATAGGCTTTATTGACCATTTTGTCGACCTGGTTTGCGGCGTGGACAAGGCGATCGTGATCTTCACTTACAGTTTCTCGCAGTTCTTTGAAATCAATGTCGGCCAGCCCCATTGCAATATTGTTGACAGCAAGTTCCGGACGCACCGGATCTTGGCCCAACACAACTTCGTTTGCATTCAGTGGCTGAAGACCATTTGTTTCCTTTGGCATGTCGATTTCAATGTATCTGGCTCCCACGACACCATTGGTCATAATGGAAAATTTGGAGCCGATTGGAACTGATACGCGGTCGGAATTGATTCTAAGTTTTACGCGAACATCGCGTGGCTCTTGCCACTGGATTTTTTCCACAATGCCGATGCGCACTCCGTCTACGAAGACACCTGCGTTGTCGGTAAGCCCAGCTACCTCGTGGAACTTGACGTTGATGTATTGTGGAAAAGAAAATGATTGATAGTTTTTGAGCCAGCAATAGCCCCACAGAAGTAACAGCAGAGCCACTGTTGCAAACACACCCAACGCTCCGTCGGAGCTTGGTGCTCGGTCTTCTTGCACTGTGATGTCTCTGGGATCTTTAACAGTCGCGGTCATAGCGTGGGCTCTCCCGTCAAATAAGCTGCACTGGTCACCGCAAGATTGAGTGCGAAACACGTCAAGAAAGTTGCACTTACCGCATCTGCTGCAATAGGCTGGCTTGGATCTTTAGCTCTCATACCGGCTACGCAGCCGGCGAAAATTCCAACAGATGGATTTACGAAGCCCAACTTTAGAAAGTAGACAACGAGATCTTTGTCTTTAATCGCTTCTCTGGCCGAATCCAGGAAGTCCGCTGTGGAAGTGACTCCAATTAGTGGTGCAAAAAGCGCACCAGTTAAAAATCCGAACAACAATCCGTATGCAGCTAACGGAATTGACATTGCAATTGCAGCAACATATCGCGGCAAAACAAAACCGCTTGCAAACGCACCATCTGACTGATACTGCGGATAGTACCGCTTCGCATCTTCACTAACACGAGCTGCCACCATTGCGCACCAGGCCATGCTGATCGTTAGCGGTCCAATTTCGCGAAGCAATCCGATTGAGATCACTGCGCCCGAAAGATCTTGTGCTTGAAATTTTTGCAGTTCGACCACGCATTGAATGGTCAAACAAATCGAAACCACTGCTGCCGATAAACTGACAAAGTGAAACGATTGAAGTCCCATCCACAGGCAATGAGGTCGCAAATCTTGAAGTGCGAGACTCTGAAATGATCGGACGTTCAGCATGCTGCCGATTAAACGCAGCGTCGTACCGACTGGACTCAGCCAACCGATAATGTCCGACCCCGGGATCCGTCTTAACGTCGTTCGATGCATGATTCGCCCAATCCCCCGCGCGCACAACAGAGATTCAGTATGTTCTGAACTGATTCACTTGTGGTGGCTATTGAGTGTGTAGCACAGACCCACCGAATCCCTGCGCCACGCCAAAAATCGCTTGGCTCCGTGACGCCGTAATCCGTATATAAGGATACAGGAAAGTGGTAGTCACAATTAAGGTTCGGAGCTTCACTCAAATACAAAACCAGGGTCCGAACTCTAAGTTCAAACCCTGGTTCAATTTTTTTAGAACGATTACTCGAATAATTATTCGGAAGCGTCATTCTCAGTAGTTTGCGCTTCAACTTCAGGCTGCGTCTCTTCAGAAGCAGAGTGATCTGATTTCTTAGCGTCAATTTTGTTTGATGCGTCTTTGATATCCGTGACGAACAGTTGTCCGTCGCGGTCAAGACCAAGATCTATTTCCAAACGAACCGATGTTGCTTCGGTCTGTCCTGGTGTGCTCAAGTCGGCAGCCATTTCAACATTGGTCGAAACACTGCTGGTCGGCTCTTGCAAAACCTTATTGATGATCAAAGTTTGATCTCTATGCTGAGATTTCAATTTTGACTTAGACAGAGGAAACGATGTCTCTTGCCAATAACGTTCGAGCAGTCGAGGCTTCATTACAGCCATCGCTTGAATCTGCGATGAGCGATAAGTGCGTGGATTGAAGTCGAGCATGTTGGCGACGAAATTGCGGACGAATTTGTCCACGTTATCCGGAGCCATTGGATCGGTTGCGACTTTGGTCGCGACAACCGGTGCAGTAGCCGCTTTCCCGGTGGTCAGACCGCCGAGCTGTGAACTGCCCCAGGATACAAGACCGACTATCGCCGCGACTACGGCTACTCCGCCGAGTCCGACTAACCAGTTTCTGATCGGCAATGGACGACGTGATTCCGCTGTTTTGGCAGATGTTGGATTTTCCAAATCTTGCAGACTTTGTTGTGCCTTGCGTTTGCGCCAGGGTTGTTTAATTTCATCCCAATCGAGTTTGTCGCTGTCACCATCAGCTGAGTCACCATATATGGTGCTGAGCTCGCGATCTTCAGGTGATTGATTTTCGATTCGTGCAGTGCGTTGTGCTAGTTCCCTAACGAGATAATCGCCGCGAACATCTCCGAGAGTTTCAACGGAGTCCGTCAATACGCGCGACAGTTGAATCGATTCGTCCGGCGTCAGCATTACTTGACTGGACGGCGGTGTGCCGATTCTTCTTTTAACTGATAGGGACAAGCGCTCGTCTACTTTTTTAAGTACCACGAGATATCCGGATTGCGTTTCGACGACCCGCGCGCTTGTCACCGGCGATAGTGCCACGATATCGGGCTCCGCCAGTAGCTGTCCTGTTTGGTCACCGGTAAAAGGTGGGTAATCATCATCCGAGTAGGTCACAGTGGATTCCTCTCTTAAAGCGAAGAGCGATTAGTAGCAGTTCATATTACTGCGATCTGTAGAGTGTACATCGTATCTCTTGGATTGTCCTTAGAATCCACTGAACATAACGTCTGACGACCACTCCAGATCCTCGAACTTCGCGCACCGTGAGGCTCAGAAGATTCGCGCGTTAAGTAACTGTTTTGAAAAAAAATATCGTTTAGAAACTTGGTTATGAATTTGCGCTCATAATTTTCTGCTGAGCTAGTTTCGATAAACCTGGTACCTGCTTGCATCCCAGCAGCGTTTCATTGCACTAGTGCTATGTAGTTTCAGATGGTTTAGTTTGCTCACAATTTGGAGTTGTCGAATGGGTAGCTGCGATAACAGTAGTGACGACAAGAGTAGCGACGACAAGAGTAACGACGAAAAGAATATCGACGACAAGACTAAAGACGACGGTAAAAAGTCGGATGTTTTTGGAAAAGTCGCAAAGGTGGTCGCGTGTCAAAGCGGTCAGCCTTCCACATTTCTGATTGCTCTATCGATCATTGTTGTATGGGCCGTGACCGGACCGATTTTTCAATTCAACGATACGTGGCAGCTCGTAATCAACACGGGTACAACGATCGTCACCTTCTTGATGGTCTTTTTGATCCAGAACACACAGAACAGAGACGGTGAAGCTGTGCAGCTGAAGCTCGATGAAATCATTCGAGCTCTGGATGCCGCCGGCAACGAAGTCATGGATTTGGAAGAGAAATCGCAAGACGAACTGGATCAAATCAAGAATGGTTATTCGAATCTAGCTAAAGAGGCTAAGCAAGAAATCAACCAACGCAAGGCGTCATAGACCATATGAATAAAAACCATATTTCTTTTTTGAACTCTGTCATTGCAACGACAGCGCACACCGCCACTATATACGGTGCACCGCTTATCGGACTCAAACAAGTCGATATCGGTGGAATGATTAGCAAGAAGATTTTCAGAACAGAAAACCATGCACCAGGTTTGATTATCCATTACCTGCTAGGCACGGTCATATTTCCCTGGTCCTACAACCTGGTGGCGAAAAATTTTCTGCCGAAGAATAAGACGACAAGCAGCTTGACGTGGGGTCTAATGTTGTGGTCGTTTGGGCATACCGTAGTTGTTCCAGTACTAGCCGATCGCGACTATTTCAAAAAGAAACCGTCCCGAGCCGCCGCTTATTTTCTGGCGCATGTTGCTTATGGAATTTGCTGCAGCGGAAAAAACAAACGGTCTTAAGTTTAGTTTGTCAATTACCGGCTCGATAGCACTACATGCGGTGGCGACAGAAATAAATCAAAGACCGAGCTGTTTTGGATCGGTCTTTCACTTTGAGTCATGTTACAAATTTGATGAGCGCTGTTCTAGTGCCAGCCTACGTCCAGCCTATGACGTAACTCCAGCCGCTTTAAGAGCGCCTGGCAAAAGTTCTACTTTCAGCCAACCGGGTTCTCGCTTGTCGAAGTGCTCATAACATTGAATCGCATCCCAAAAGTCTCAGACGGAGAGGATCCTTTTCAGTTCCAATCGATTTTGATTTAAAGATCAAGTTTCTTCCATTGAGTGGTGATGCCGAGTATAGTAAGGACAGAAGCCCACCTCACTATTTGCAATTGCCTTACGGGAGGCTTTCTCCGTTAACCGACAGATGGAAAATAACACACTTGTTCTAATAGGGCAGACTTACCGTGCGGAGATTTTGGCCACCCGGTCTGTTTCCGGGATTATCGATCGATGCAATAACCAGAGGACGATGTTCTATCTGGATCGTTTGCTGGCGATTCATGTGGCGAATCAACATCAAATTCGTGAGATCTGTCGAACTCTAAGATACAGTCCTGGAGACGAGATAGAGATTCCGAGTCAAATCGCAAAACTGATGGAGAAGAAGAATGTTCCGGATCGGTTGATGCTTTCGTGGCTCGTTCAATGCGAATCGAAACTAGCTGATCTATATGAAGTCGCCGAATCGACACCTTTGCCCGATGGGCTCAGCGGTAAATTTAAAACCGTAAGAAACCGCCAGCAAGCGATGCTTGAAGAGTTGAATATTTTGAAATTGGATTCGACTGAAGTTTTGGATTCGACTGCCTGGGACTTCTGAAAACCCCATTCAACATTAATACTGCAAATGACGCCTATATGCATGATTTCGAAATTACTGTCATTGAAGATTGCGTGATGTCAGATGCAGCTGATGAGAAAAAGAACGCTATAGAACATATGACAAAGCGGTTGAAGGCAAAAATTCTCAAATCTCAAGAGATGAGTCGAGCAGAAACTGCAGTTTCGTCATAGTCAGCCAGCCAAAGGATAATCGATATGAAAGCACTTACATGGCACGGGAAGAAAGACGTAAGGGTATCAAATGTCGAGGATCCGAGGATTGTGTTGCCGACCGACGCAATTATCCAGGTTACTTCATCAGCGATTTGCGGTTCCGATCTACACATCTATCATGGCTTCGTCTCCGCGATGGAGAAGGGCGATATTCTCGGGCACGAGTTTGCTGGTCGTGTAATTGAAGTTGGCTCCGAAGTTTCAAGAGTAAAAGTCGGGGATCGAGTGGTGATACCATTTACGATATCATGCGGAAGTTGCGAACAATGTTCGCAGAAGAACTTCTCGCTATGCACAAAGAGCAATCCAAACGGTGACGATTTGTGCAAACTGATGGGCTTTCCGACCGCCGGCTTGTATGGCTATTCGCATATGTACGGCGGCTTTTCTGGTGGGCAAGCTGAATTCGTCCGGGTTCCGTTCGTCGACGTCGGCGCTATTGTTTTGCCGGAGGAGATTAGCGAAGAACATGCATTGTTCCTTTCCGATATTTTTCCAACCGGTTATATGGCTGCGGAAAACTGCAATATTCAACCCGGGCAAACCGTTGCTGTTTGGGGGTGTGGAGCGGTCGGTCAATTTGCAATTCGCAGCGCGTTTTTGCTTGGGGCTGAAAAAGTAATCGCGATCGATCGATTTCCAGAACGATTAAAAATGGCTGCAGAAGCCGGCGCGACTACGCTTGACTATACGAATCTCGATGACGTGCCCGCCACGATCAGGGAATTAACCGGAGGGCGAGGACCGGACGCTTGCATTGATGCTGTCGGTATGGAATCACATGCGATGACACCAGATGCAGTGCTTGATGAAGTTCTGCAAGCGTTGAAATTGGAAACAGATCGTCCGCATGTACTTCGACAAGCGATTAAAGCGTGTCGTCCCGGTGGTGTCATTTCGATACCGGGCGTGTTCGTCGGCATCCTCGATAACTTCCCTCTGGGTGTCGCTTTCGGTAAGGGTCTTACATTCAAAATGGGACAGACTCACGTTCAGAGATATAGTGAAGGACTACTCGATTTGATCGTGAAAGGCAAAATTGATCCACGTTTCGTTATAACTCATCGCATCGCATTAGAAGGTGTGCCTGAAGCGTATGAGACTTTTTCGAAGAAAGAAGACGCTGCAATTAAATTTGTGATTGAACCCAAAGGACAAATCGTTCCGAAGGAAGCGACCGCCAGCTAGGTGCCGAACGAAAACCCGCCGAATAGTCTGGCCAGCATTCGACCAAAGGAGAAAAATTATGCAAGCCCAAGAAGTCAGAGAACCAGTCCAAACCACCAACATTGGTGGCATTGGTGAAGATCGCGGCGGAATACCTGTAATCGCAGGAATGAGCTTTTTGATGGTCGCGATTGTTTTATTTGCACTCGGCTATTTATTTTTCACAGCGCCTAGTGCAGGCACCGGCTCGCATATCAGAGACAGTTACCGCGAACAACCGGTAACCATGCAAGATACGCGCGAAGTGAAATAAAGACATAAATCATTTTGACGATAGCGTTGCATGACATGGTCAGTGCGACGCTCAGTCGCGTGACGCTGCATGACTAATTGAAGGCATGAGCGTTTGGCTGCTTGAACAGTTTTCGGCGTTTTCACAGAGTCATCGTTACAGAGCGGTTCTGGCAGCTTCAAAGTATCTAGTTTCTCGTGCATAAATGCCGCGGCGTCGGTGTTTTAAAAACGACCAGCATAATTTAGCCAGAATAAAGCTATAAAGTCAGAAGATACATTGAGGGAAAAATATGATGAAAGCATCTGTAGGCGATCTTCTGGCCGAGAAGAGCGCCGGGCGAACACATTTGCAAGAAGCGCCGAAAGCGGAGTCGCAAGAACTCGAACTAAAAGATGCTGTGAGTTACGTCCTGGAAGAAGCTCGGATGATTTTGCCTGGAATTCAGGCATTGTTTGGGTTTCAATTGATCGCTGTATTCAATGCAACGTTCCACGAGCTTCCAAAACTTTTTAAAGATGTTCATATGCTCGCGATCATTCTGACCATCGTGGGGATTGGAATGTTGATGGCACCAGCAGCATATCATCGGTATGTTGAACGAAACTCAGTATCTCAGTCACTAGTCGACTACGGAAGCAAATTCTTGTGTATTGGAATGGCACCACTGATGTTGTCAATTTGCCTCGATTCATTTGTAGTTAGTTACGTTGTATTGGAAAGCGAGCTCGCTGCGATTTGTATAAGCGTGGGTGCCTTAGCGCTTTTATTCAGTTTGTGGTATGTCTTTCCACATGTAGCTGCTGCGAAAAATGCATCACATTCGCGAAGAAGCGAATGAGATGTTCGAGAAACTTCTTGAGAGTCCGCGCTGAACTATGCGCTGATACGGCCGACAAGATCCTTGTTTTGTCATTGGTTTAATTTGAAATGGATAAATTAAACTGCCGTCGCTTATACTCAAGTGCGCTAAGTTTTGAAAGAAAGACCAAGGAAATTTCAAAAACCATGATCACCAAAAAAGCATCGTCCAAATCGGATAAAGATAAATCCAAGAAACACACTGCGACGAATTCTCGAAACGGAAAAGGTAAGAGCACCGCGAAAACAGACAAGAAAGTGCAAACGTCGGTAAATCGCAAAGATTCCAAAGCAAAACGCGTCAAAGCCAAATCCAACAAAACAAAAACGAGCAAAGGCGCACCGTCTGACAAAACTGCAAGTCCTGACCTTCTAAGAGTGCTGGCGATCGATATTGGTGGCACCAAAGTTAAGATGCTTGTGAATGGCGAAATGGAGCCCATTAAGGCACTGACTGGAACAGAATTCACACCGTTGAAGTTGTTAGAAGTAGTAAACACGCTACCTCCGCATTGGAAGTTTGATGCAGTGACAATCGGATATCCAGGTTTGGTCGGAGCAAACGGACCATTGGCAGAACCTGGCAATTTAGGCCCGGGATGGGTCGGATTCGATTTTGCCGGAGCGTTCCAAAAGCCCGTCAAAATCCTCAATGACGCTGCGATGCAAGCGGTTGGCAGTTATGAAGGCGGCCGGATGTTGTTCCTGGGATTGGGCACCGGACTTGGTACTACCATGATTGTCGATCACGTGATTTTAGCTGTTGAGTTGTCTCGGCTGCGTTGGACTTCACGTAAAACGATGGGCGAACTACTTTCAAAGCGTTCGATCAAAAAACTTGGAATTCAGAAATGGAGAACCGCTGTCGGTGAAATTGTGCACGCGTTAATGTCCGCTTTCGTTGCCGATTACGTGGTGGTCGGTGGCGGCAATGCAAAGCTGCTCAATGAACTTCCTGCAGGCGTGCGAGTAGGGCACAATCAAACAGCTTTTCGTGGTGGCTACAGAGTCTGGGGTGTTGACAATACCTCTTCAGAAGACCTTGAGTTGCATGGAAGCTGGAAGATTTTATAGGAAAGATCTCGATGCGACTTTGAGTAATAGGACGTCAGCGTCTATGAACGCGTTCGGCTAGACATCCTCAATGATGTCTAGCGATGCTCAGCGTGTGATTGACTAGCGAAACGCCGGTGGGTCAGGGTTAGGCTTTGGATCTGGCTTAGGTTCCGGATTGGGATCTGGTGTCGGCGCTGGCTCCGGGTCCGGCTTGTATGCAAACTTAATCATAGTTTTCTCTCCTTGAACTCTAATTAAGAAGTAGCACTTTTGTGCGGCACCGTATGCGAATTGTCAGCGAGCAACGATTCGTACACAATGAAAACATAGCTGTCAGGCTAACATCCAAGCGTAGACGAGCGCTTCAGCGAAGCCAGCTCACCCGCGGTTTAAAAGCAAATCTCACGACTTTCTCACAAGTGTTTTTGCATAATGCGTTGCATGTTTCTATTTACACGCAGCGTGGTTATTTGCGATGGCTGATTCTATTAAAACGGCGAGTCCAAAGTTCTATCGTTCAGACGCTCCTGCGGAGGTCGAAGATGACGATGAAACGAAGGCTGACCGGTCAACTGATCTTTCGAGAGAGGCAAAGCTAGACGCTCCGGCCCAGGGAGACTTTCGCCCATCTCCTGTTGATGATGCTTCTTCCAAGAAATTTCTTGGCGACTTAACGTTATTCGACAGCTCGGTCTTGCAAAACGCAGCTGAAAAATTTGAGATACCTACGCTCGATTTTGATCTGCCGGTAAAGGGTGACTCCTCCGCAGGACAAGCCGAGGTTTCTAACTCGAGCAGCACCCACTTTTTAAAAGAGATACCTAAAACAAGCGGCGCAAAGGTTACACAGGACGAAACCGGCGCAGTGATTAGCACCGAACGAACCGACGGAACTTCACTTCGTCTTGAAGTAGGACCTGGTGGTGAACAAAAATTCGTTGAGAGTACTGACGACAAACCAGACAATAAATCATGGATTAAGGACGCCACCGGTACTTGGACCTCGGATTCTAATCCGTCGGAACGTCGACAGTCCATGCGGGTTGAAGCGAACGGTAATACCACGTTTACGTCTATTGACGGCGTGCCTCACGTTATAACAGGTATGGGAGTCGCGTTCGTCGGAGACACCGCGAAAAATCTACATTTCGATGACCAGGGTAGAATTGATAAAGTTGTTTATCCGAATGGCAAAACTCGAGCATTCGGATACGCTGACAACCAGGACCAACCGAGCAAAGTCTCGAGTCTAGAGCCCGGTTCGACAAATTGGCACCACTTTACTAAGTCCGACAAAAATCTCTGGCACCACACTGACGCAACCGGTACTGAACTTAGTATGCCGTGGCGCGGAACAGTAAACATCGGCCATCGCGGCACTTATGCGACTCAAGCTGAAGCTGACAAAACGGGCTCATGGACCGCGACTAGAGCCGACGGCCGTAGCGAGAGCGTCAAGTTTCTCGCCGACGGGACAGAAATCGGCACCGACGCGTCTGGAAAAACGACGTCAGCGTATCAAGGTGAAACCGCAGTGATCGGCGTCAAGGCCTTTTGCCGGTTGACGACAGTCAAATCTGCCGCTTGACATAACTGTTACCTCCTTTAGTTTCTTAGTCTTCTGGTTCTTTGTCGTCGATCGGTTTTTTCTTTGTTTTGCGT
>Ga0163149_10001628_pt1 | contig 28592 bp, 26 predicted proteins | sample OliLakLV19MP5G1_FD_148604 | JGI IMG/M metagenome (GOLD analysis project Ga0163149, IMG submission 148604) | Freshwater microbial mat bacterial communities from Lake Vanda, McMurdo Dry Valleys, Antarctica - Oligotrophic Lake LV.19.MP5.G1 | ecosystem: Environmental > Aquatic > Freshwater > Lake >... | reverse complement strand
AACAAAAGTAATTCTATGAAAACACTGATTTTCAATATTTTGCTAATATTAACAATTACACAAGCAAATTCTCAAAAATTGAATACTCCTGCTGAAATTCTAAAAATGATGATTGATTCAAAAATGAAATATATGATAGATTTGTATGACACTACAAAAGAAAATAAAAAAGAATGTAAAGACAATTCGAATTTATTGAATATTAATATGTTTTATAGAATTGAAGATAAGGGAAATTTGATTACAAAAGAATATAGACTTTCTAAAGAAGAAATGCAGTTACTTGAACATGCAGAACACGCATTTCAATACAACATTACTGATACCGCAGTTTATTATTATGAGAAATTACTGGAATCAAATCCTAAACTATTTTTCATCTATACATACAAAGGTCAAGTTTACGGTCGTCAAAAAGAACACAAAAAAGAAATTGAATGTTATAAAAAAGCTATAGATAGTAATTATATTGATTACATGGCTCATTGGTTTTTAGCAGACGCTTATTACTTATTAGAAGAATATGAAAAGGCAAAAGATGAAATATTGATAGCTCATATTTTGAATAGAAACAACAAAAGACTAAAAGATGCATTAATTAGAATATTGGATAAATTAGATTTAAAATATGTAGATTGGTGTTTTAATCCACAGTATGAATTAAATAAATTAGATGAAACTAAGATTAGTATTAAGTCAAGTTCAAAATGGTCAATGTATGCATACACAAAAGCATTTTGGGAGTTTGAGCCAGGATATAAAGAGTCTATGGGGTCTTATAAAAATACAAAATCAACTATTGAAGAAAGTGAATGTTTATTTTCTTTAATTCTAGAAATGGAAACAAAAAAAGAAGATTATACTGGTGATCTTCAATTTGAAGCATTATTTAAAGCTAAAAATAACAAACTCTTGATTGAATATATCCTATTTGAAATATTTCTTCCAACAATGCCCCAAGCTGTATACCAATATCCGATAAAAAGTGTAGAGAGTATCAAAGATTATCTAGTTAAGATAAGATTAAAGAAAATTTAACAATTACTTGCAAAAAGGTTACCTATGAAAAACTACAAAATTGAAATAAAGTGGGCTTTAATATTTACTACTACGATGCTCACTTGGATGGTGCTTGAGCGGTGGGCAGGCTTGCACGATGTTAATATAGACAAGCATCCAATTGTAACCAACTTCATTATGATTCCAGCCATTTTGATTTACGTGTTTGCTTTGCTCGATAAGAAAAAGAATTTCTATAGTGGCACTATGAATTATATGCAAGCTGTAATTTCTGGACTAGTTATTACTTTAGGGGTAACTATGCTTTCACCTTTTACTCAGTATATTACTTCCACTTTGATTACACCAGATTATTTCAAAAATGTAATCAAATATTCGCTTGAGCATAAATTAATGTCGCAAGAAAATGCAGAAAGTTACTTTAATTTGAAAAGCTATATGATTCAAGCAACAGTCGGCTCGGCTGTGATGGGTGCTGTAACTTCGCTTATAGTAGCATTTTTTACTAAAAGTAAAACACCAAATTAATTAAAAGGCGTGACCTAGAGCCAAATGGAATTGATAACGGCTCAATCTTATAGATTCGTTTAAAGGATCGAGTACTGGCCAAGCCACGTCCAAACGGACTGGACCTAGAGGAGTATCATAGCGATAACCAAAGCCAGCCGATACAGCCAATTTTGTAAAATCTATTTTGGTCACGTCGTTTGGCACAAACCAACCAAATGCATTTCCATAATCCAAAAATGCAACAACTCCTGAAGCATTGATGTTATAGGCAATTAATTCATCGTAATTTTCAGGTGCTTTAAATCTGTATCTTAGCTCAACACTACCTTCTATTAATGTGGAATTTCCAACAAATTCCTGCAAAAAATCGAATGATGTATTGCCTCCAAGAGTGGCTGCTGTGGCTGTGCTATAGCGCAATCTTCTTGCTACAAAACCTCTATTTCCATTGGCACCACCAGCGAAATATTGCCTTTCTACAGGGATGTATTTATTGTTTTGATTCCAAAAGCCAATACTGCCTGCTTTAAATTTCAATCCAAGCACTGTGTTTTCAGAAAGAGATATGTAATTGTAAATCGTAACCTGTCCTTTGAAATACTTTGCTAATCCACCAATGAAGTTATAAGTTTCACCAAATAAACTTATGTAATAGCCTTCGGTTGGTGCAAATGGATGATTTCTTTTGTCGCCAATAACGGTCAAACCAGTAATACTAGAAGTGAGCAAATGAAAGCTACCGTCATTCAAATAGTCATTCAAGTTTCTATAGAGTATTTCATATCTTTGAGCAGAGTCCTTAGGCAAATTTGCTTTTGCTATTGATTTGTCGTAATCAACTGGGTGTTGTCTGTCTAATGTTAAATCAAAAATTGCATTTCTGAAAATTGTAAAATCTGGCAATTTCACTGGGAAACGCAAAGGTAACGATGCAGTATTGAGGGTGAAGATATTATTTATAGTTCTAATAGAATAAACAGGCGAAGTTTCAAATCCAAATCTTGCTCTATCAATTTGAAACAAAGATGGTTGTGCGTATCTGAAACCCAACTGCAATTCTATCTCGCCTCTATTAATTTTATCTAATGGTCTGTTATTAATATCTCTAATATATACTTTCACAAATGGTCTGAATTGCTGAGCTATACCGAATAAGTTTTTGTGTCCATAATCTAATTGAAACCCCGCATTAAACATTTCGTTCACATCGGGATTGGCAAATTGATTCACAAATACACCAATACCCCAATCTTGCTGGTTAGTGTATTGCGAAGATATTTTAAAGTTAATTATTGTATCATTATTCATATCAGACCGAGGCATTGTGTCTATTTTCACAACATCAAAAATACCTAAGGATTTTAAATTGTCTTGCGAGCGAATTAATAATGAACGATTGTAAATATCACCTTTTTTGAAATCGAGCTGTTCTTCTTTGAATTTATTTGTTATATATTTCTGACCACGTAATTCATCTTCAAAAACTATATCGCCTATAGTTTGACTTTTGCCAACATTGAAATTCACAATTATGCTATCATTTTTAGCATAGTCTTCAAATACAATTGGCTTTGTGATTTTAGTATAGAAATAGCCATTATCCAGCAATAGTGCCTGAATTGTAATCATTTCAGCCGTTACTCTATCTTCACTGAAATCATCGCCAGCTTTTATTGAGCGTAGCTCCAGCACTTTTTTCTTTGTTTCATTATCTAATTTTTCGAAGCCATTATACTTTATACTACCAATAGGTGTACGTTTGTTTTCTTTAATGTAGTAAATTAGCACGTTTTGCTTGGTTGTAGAGTCTGGTTTAAATTCATAGTAGGCGCCTGAATTGTGAAACCCATTCTTGTTATAAAAATTAACAAGTGAGCTGGTGTCATTATTAGCAGTTTTTTCATTGAAGTATCTAAGTTCTCGCTCATAGTTCTTTAGATTATTTTTGAGCAAACGAACAATTGTTTTCGGAGCATTGTCTATGCGTTTCAGATTGTCATAGTAATACTGATTGATAGTGTGAATTGGATTCCGAGAGGAAATCTTGGAAAGAATAGCTTTGCTCAAATCTTTGGCTTGAAATGTTTCATTTCCCACGAAACGGATTTCGTTTATTTCAAATTCAAAATTATTCTTTTCAGATTTATAAAGTCCATCAAATACTTTCGATTGCGAATAACAAATCTGCCCACAGCAAATGCCTAAAGCAAATATCAATAAAGTGATATATTTATTTGTTAAACGTATCTCAGCTCTCAATTCTTGTTTGTAAAATTTGTAAAAAATATTATAAGGACTAGTTATTTAAAACTCTTCTGTTCTCACTCGGCGTATGTTCGCACCCAGCGAAATTAGTTTCTGCTCCATTGCTTCATAGCCCCTATCCAAATGATAGATACGTAGCACTTCGGTTTGACCTTCTGCTATCATTCCAGCTAACACCAAGCAGGCACTTGCTCGCAAATCTGAACTCATCACAGTAGCACCAGATAGCTTTTTGCCACCTTTAATAATTGCGAAGTTATCGTTCACATTGATATCAGCCCCCAAACGAACTAACTCAGGTACGTGTTTGAATCTATCGGGGTAAATATTTTCTGTAATTTTAGAAACGCCTTCCGCAGCAAGCATATATGTAGTCCATTGTGCCTGAATATCGGTAGGAATGCCAGGATAAACCTGAGTAACTATATCAATTGGCTTAGGAGTATCGTTCATTTCTAAAGTTATAGTGTTGTTGTTCACATCAATTTGGCAGCCAGTTTCTTCTAATTTTTCAATAACTCCCGACATGTGATAAGGATTTACGTTTTCTAATTCAATTTTTCCTTTTGTCATAGCTGCACCAATTAAAAAAGTTGCCGCTTCAATTCTATCTGGAATGGTAGTTTCATCAACAGCTTTTAGCTCATCAACTCCTTCCACTATAAGCTCTGTTGTTCCGATACCATCAATTTTAGCACCCATTTTCACAAGCATACGAGCCAATGCAGTAATTTCGGGTTCAGTGGCAGCATTTGTAAGCACCGATGTACCTTTTGCCAAAGTAGCCGCCATTAGCACATTGCCAGTAGCTCCAACGCTAGAAATATCGAAATGAACTCTAGCACCTTTTAGTTTATCAGCTTCTGCCAAAATGTAGCCATTAGTAACTTCAATTTTAGCACCCAAACGCTCAAGCCCTTTCAAATGTAAATCCACAGGACGAGGACCCCAAGCACAGCCACCTGGCAATGAAACCTTAGCTCTGCCGAAGCGAGCCACCAATGGACCAAGCACATAGAAGGAAGCTCGCATTTGCTTCACAAGTTCATAAGGAGCTTCAAAACTATTGATTCCACGGGAGTCTATGAATAAATCATTTCCGTTGAGTTCACAAAATATACCCAAAGAGCCGAGCAATCGGGAGAAAGTCCAAACATCTTTTAAATTGGGAGTATTGTGTAAGTTGTAAGTCCCACCAGCGAGTATTGTAGCGGGCATTATGGCAAGTGAGCCATTTTTAGCACCAGATACTTTAACTTTACCGCTAATCTTTGTGCCACCTTCAACTAAAAATTTATCCATTATCTTCCTTTATGCTTTAATGATAAGTTACAAAAATATCAATAAATAAGCAAAAGATAAAATTTGGAGCAGATTAGAGTGAAAATAGTTCATAAGAGATTAGGAATAATGGACAATTGTCAATGGTGAATTGATAATTTACAATAGATATTGGGTGATTGTTGCATTAACTCATAACTTAAAGTTATGGGCTAAAGTATAAAAAGATACTAAATCAAAACTAGTTCAAAATTATTGCCTAAAAATATTCTGAACAAAATTCCAACTACCCATTTAAGGTTTTTTGGTAGAAAACTAGAACCACAAAAGAGCCAAAGCTTCGTATTGAGTAGCACATTTTGCATCATACCAATAAACCCAAATTCAATAAAAGAAAAAAGTAAGTGAGTTACTCTGTAATCTTTCGCAATTAACTAAAGCCAACCTACAACATAGGGTGGAACACATTTGGAATTCTAAAAAAGAATTGTTAAGTTAATTCTATAATTTGGTTTTAATTACAAAAAGATTAATAAAATTTAATATTTTTAAGTATTGTCATTATTTTTAAACAAATCTGTGGACTGGTATGAAAAATAACCTTACCCTATTGTTGCTACTTTGCTTTAGCATTGCAGCTTATTCCCAAGATGAAGATGTCTTGAGACCCAAAGGTAGAGAAGCAAGGGAAGGCGAGCAAACTAATAATCGCCGAAGCAATTCCAAATCAGGCAAAAACCCTTGGAGCTATGGGGTAGAAGTGGGATTGAATTTGAATATGTATTCTCAGTCTATGTCTGGTTTGCAACCTAACTCTCGTTTCGCTGTTTTCGAATCGGGTAGCGGATTTTCTCCATTTATTGGTGTTTATTTAGATTATGCTCTTTCTGATAAAACTGGGATACAATTGAAAGTTGCAGTAGATCAGAAAGACTTCGGTAACACAAAAGATGGAGTTAGAGATGCCACTGATTTTGATGCAAATTCTTTGATAGATGCTTTTGTTTCAGGAGAATACACTACAAAAGCTACATATTTTACATTCACTCCTCAGTTTAGATGGAATTTCACTCAAGATTTTTTCTTGCTTGTTGGCCCAACTATCCATATCAAAGGACTTAGTGCAACCAGAGATTCTATGGAAACTATAACTGCTCCGAGTAATGTATATTATGCTTTTGGCACTCCGAATGAATCTAAAGTAATCAAATCTACCGATTCTGATTTTAATATTACAACTGCAAGGGTAGGACTTGAACTAGATTTAGCTTATCAATACAGGGTTACTCCAAAAATGACATTTATTCCCAAAATTGGTTATCAATATATGTTTACTAATTTTGTGGAATCTAAAGACTTTGATGATGATTCAAGAGCATTAACTCAAACTTTAGTACCAAATGTTGCAACCAAAGATGCTATGCTAAATTCTCTTCAGCTTTCTATTGGCATTTGGTACAATTTTTAAAATAAAAAAGGAAAAATAAGAATGAAAAAAATTAACTTTATTACTCTTGCTATTTTACTTTTTTGTTTTGCTGGATTTGTATCAGCTTTAGCTCAAAAAGTAGAAATATCATCTGTTCAATTCAATACTGATGCCGATGATTTTGGATCTGTGCTAAGCCAAAACGGCAGATTTATATATTTCACTACAGCTAGCAGTGGCGACAAACAAAAAGTATTTACCGTGGAACGTACTTCGGGTGGTTGGTCCACTCCAAAAGAACTTGGTGGCGACGTGAATGATGCCTCACAAGCTGGAGCTGTGGCTTTAACTCCCGATGGTCAATATATGATTTTCAGTGCATTCGAGCATTCTGTTGCAGGGCTTGGGAGAACTGATTTATACAGTGCCAGAAAAATAGATGGAAAATGGAAAGATATTCAAAACTTAAGCGACTTAAATTCATCTGCATTCGATGCACAGCCAACACTTTCAAGCGATGGACAGACTTTATTGTTTGTTAGCGATAGAGATGGAGGCAAAGGCGGAGCTGATATTTATATGTCGCAACGCACGAAAACTGGTTGGACTAAACCTGCTAATGTTGTTCAACTAAATTCTTCGACAGATGAAATGACACCAGTAATTGCGGCGGATAATAAAACAATTTATTTCGCTAGTAATAGAGCAGGTGGCTCAGGTGGATTCGATATTTATACTGGAGTTAAATCTGGTAATTCATTTGACAATATAAAAAACATTCAATCGCTAATAAATACTGCTGCCGACGAATATTCTTATACATCGCTTGCAAATTCCAATACTGCATATTTCAGCCGTATGAATGCAAATGGCGATTTGGATATAATGATGGCAGTGCCAAACCCATTTCCTTCGGAGCCAGTACTTATAGTAGAAGGAGTTGTGACAGATGCATCAAGCAGAGACCCACTTGGTTCTGATATTACAATTACCGATTTGAAAACTGGAAAAAAAGTAGCCGAATTGCGTTCCGATGATATATCGGGGGAATATTATGCTACATTGACTGCTGGCAGAATTTATTCTGTAACGGCATCTAAACTTGGCTATGTCTTTTATAGTGAGCGTTTTGAAGTGCCACCATCTTATTCAGGAAATACTATTACAAAAAATATTAGTCTTTATCCAATTGCAAATGGTAGCACTCGACTTTTGATTTTCTTCGACTATAATAAGTCGGATTTGCAGGACGAATCAATACCAGAGTTGGAAAGAATAATTGAATTTTTGAAAGAAAATCCAAATGTTAAAGTTAGCTTCGAAGGTCACACAGACGATGTGGGAACTGACGATTTCAACGATAAACTTTCCGAAAAAAGAGCAAGTTCTGTTAAGCAATACTTAGTGCAAGCGGGAATTGAAGCAGAAAGAGTGAAAACAAAAGGATTTGGGAAACGTAAAACTTTAGTTGAAAATAAGGACGACGATTCGAGAGCCCAAAACAGGCGAGTAGAAATGAAAATCACAAATTAATAATCTTAAGCGTGCCCTGCTAAATAAAAGTAGGGCTTTTTTTTGGTGGTTTCGTGCTGTTGGAAAATTATAGTATTATAAAAAGATTAGTCACTACTCCAAAAAATAGATTCCATTAATTGAGAAGCTTATTATAAATATTATTATTGCTAATATCCCAATTGCCATTCTAGTAGCTCCTATTGAGGAGTTGTCGTAAACTGGAGGATGGTCTAACTTAACAATGAATCTTGTGAACACAGCCCAGAAAAGCCAGCCCAGCCATGCAAACTTAATAAAGCTAAAGTTATTTTTAATGCTAATCACATAATAATAAAGTCCGTTGTTTAGCCGAGAGAGTATGTCGTAATCTTCCGATATTGCCATTGTTTCGCTGAGCATTTCAATAAATGCAGCCACTCCAATTACTATGAGTCCGTACCACACAAATCTGGCTATTAAAGCGTGTGCTTTTTCGCCGAACATTGAGTATGTTAAATGTCCACCATCGAGCTGACCTATTGGCAATAAGTTTAGCGATGTAACAAATAAGCCAAACCACCCAACGCAAAGAAAAGGATAATGATAAACTTCACTCATAGGTGGAAGAAACATATTTTTCGGTGCTAACCACATTTTTAAAGTGCTAAAAAGCAAATTATCTCCGAAGTAAAGTCCTTTTATATTTAGCCCAGATTTAATTGCTTCTGGGTGAATATTATAAATAAAATCATAACCAGGCAAATGAGTGAACCCATAGAATAGATATGCTAAACATACTACAAATCCTGCAATAGGGCCCGAAACACCAATATCGAAAAGAGCTTTTTTGCTGGGAATCGGCTCATTTATTTTTATAATTGCTCCCATAGTGCCGAAGCTAAGCGGCATAAATGGAGTTGGTGGAATTGGAATATAGAATGGCAGAGTTGTTTTTACTTTGTGAATCTTAGCTGCGAAATAATGACCGAATTCGTGAGCAGTTAAAAACCCCATAAGCAAAGTAGCGTATTGGAGTCCTAAGTGCAAATTCGCCAAATCATTGAAGCCAGATGCACCACTCCAAAGCACTCCAGAAACAGCACAAGTAAAGTAGGTTATGATAAATAATAATATGTGAAGCCAGAATCTATTTTTCATTTGTAGGGATAATTTGATAGTATGTGATTAATTGATAGTGTAATGATGACCAAATTCTTTGAATTCACTCATAGTCTGTTTATAGTTTGGCAAGTGGCGTTCCACTATTACCCAAAACTTTGCAGAATGGTCTTTTTGAATTGTGTGTCCCAGCTCGTGTATTATAACATAATCAAGCTGATGTGGCTTAGCCAAGAGCAATCGCCAAGTTAAGTTAATCTTGTTGTCGGGACTGCAAGAGCCCCAGCGAGTTATTGAAGATGTGATTTTCAGCGATTTAAACTTAAATCCAGTTTCTTGAGATATTATATTCATACGCTCAAGGAAAATACTTTTAGCTGCCTTTTTGCAAAGTGTAATCAATTGCTCTTTTCTATTTTCACGTGGCGAATCAGATTCTTTGCCGTCATAAATATAGATTTGTTTTGTTTCAAAATTAATCTTTGGTTTGCTAAGTTTACTTTGAAATTTGATATAATTAATAAAGTAGATTTCACCGAGAATTTGCAAGAAATCGCCTTCTTCGAATTCTATTTTCTTTATTTGAGTGATTTTACTTTTGGCAGTAATCAATTTAGTATTTATCCATTCGCTATTGCGTATCAGCACTTCTTTGATTTCACTCATAGTAGTTGTACGAGGTACTCTCACAATCAGCTCTGCATTTTTGCTAATTTCCAGAGCAATCGTCCTACGTTTGGATTTAATTATTTTATCTACTTTAATTTCCATTTTCTCTAATTAGATTACTGAATCTACTATGTTTAGCTCTCCTTCCCATCTAGCCATAACAGCAGATGCAAGGCAATTGCCAACTAAATTCACAGTAGTGCGAGCCATATCCATTAGCTCATCAACTCCTAAAATTATTGCTATTCCTTCCAGTGGCAAACCAAATGTAACGAGTGTACCCGAAAGAATCACAAGCGAAGCTCTTGGCACAGCAGCAATTCCTTTTGTGGTTAGCATCAAAGTCAACATCATTGTTAGTTGTTGCCAAATATCCAAATGCACACCAGCAGCTTGAGCCACAAATATAGACGCAATAGCTAAATATAAAGTTGAGCCATCAAGATTGAATGAATAGCCAGTTGGCAATACAAATGAAACTATTCTGCGAGGAACGCCAAATTTAACCATAGATTCGAGTGCATCGGGTAAAGCAGCATCGCTGCTAGTGGTAGAAAATGCAATTAATGCTGGCTCACGCACAGCTCGGAGGAATTTTTTAATTGGAATTTTGAAAATCAACATAACTGGCACAAATACCAAAAGTACGAAAACTCCCAATGCACCATAGAGAGTGCCTACTAATTTTGCTAAGTTGAATAAAACACCTGTTCCGCTATGCCCTACAGTATATGCCATTGCTGCACCAATACCTATGGGTGCAAACTTCATAACAATGCCAGTGAATTTAAACATCACTTCGGAAAGTCCTTCGCAAAAGTTTATCACGGTTTCTTTTGGTTTGCCTTTCACTTGGGTAAGAGCCACGGCAAATATGATTGTGAAGAATACCACTTGCAAAACATCGTTATGAGCAGCCGATTCGATAAAACTTTTAGGAACTAAATGTTCAACGAAGTTATTTAAGTCCATTTTTTGTGGAGGAGGTAGAGCAGTAGTAACTGTACCTGAAGGAGGGGGTAACACAATACCCACACCTGGCTGAACTAAATTCACTGCGATTAAACCAATTGCCAAAGCAAGTGTTGTCACCACTTCAAAATAAATAAATGAGCGAAAAGCTAATCTGCCCACAGCTTTTAAATCATCGCTATGTCCTGCTATACCGACTACTAATGTACCAAACAAAATAGGCACAATAATAGATTTTATCATACGTAGGAATAGATTCGAGATTACTTTGAAATATTGCGAAATTTCTGGAAAAAGCATTCCAATAAACGCACCGACAAACATAGAAATGATTATCCAGTGGGTTAGCGAGATTTTTTTGAATAATTTAAGCATAGATTAAAAGTAAATCAATTTGTTTTGCAAAGATAGAGAATATTTCAGACACATCAATTTAGAAGTTTTAAGACCTTTTCTTAATCAAAAGGGGTTAATTTCCATTAAAATTACATTAAAAATGATTTTTTTCTTGTTGGTTTGGAAAAATGGTCTTAAATTGCCTATTGTTGATAAGTAGCAAATGGGGAATAAATGATTTTATCAAATAGAATTTACAAGTTACTGATAGTATTAGGCTTAATTTACATTACTTTAGATGTTTCAGCAGCCGACAAAATAAACATTAAAAAAGAAGAGAAAATAAACATCTATCCTGATGAATATTCAGAACTTGATAATTCTCCCTTCGCTAACATAAGTTCCGAAAAAAACGTTAAAAAGTTTTTAGAAGTCTCTGCAAATAACATTAACAAAGCTTATGTGGCAATTCTTTCCAAAGATACTGCTTCTGCGGTAAAAATCCTGAAAGAAACAGAAAAGTATTTGAATGTGCTAACTAGCACTCCTAATATAGACAACAATAACGAGTACATCGAACTTGTAAAAAAAGTTAATCAATTCTTTGTGAAATATCAAATAGATATGGGTGGCGACACACCAGTAGCTTCTGTTTGGACTAAGTTCGATGAAGCACTTGAAAAATATAATGCAAAAGCAAATCCCAAAACAGAAAATTCAAATGTTATCAAACAATCGCAACCAAGTTTAGGTTTATTGGCTTATCCAGAATCGGAACAAGAGTATATTCAGCGAAGTATTGACTTTTTAACTCAAACTAAAGCTAGAAGAATTTTCTCTAAATGGCTTGAACGTAGCACTAAATGGTTCCCAATGATGAAGCGAATTGCTGAAGAAGAGGGAATGCCACAGGAAATTATTTACCTTTCTATGACAGAAAGTGGATTGAATCCAAGTGTGATTTCTAAAGCAAGTGCTGTTGGACTTTGGCAATTTATGAGAGAGACTGGTAAAGATTACGGTTTGAATAAAAATACTTCTTATTGGTTAGACGAAAGAAGAGACCCTGAGAAAGCCACTAGAGCTGCTATGCGTTTCCTTAGAGATTTATATAGAAACCTTGGCGATTGGCATTTGGCTCTTGCTGCTTATAATTGCGGACAGGGTAGAGTGCAACGCACTATTTTGAAAAGCAGAATGTCTAATCCAAGCTATTGGGATATTCGCAAAATCTTACCAAAAGAAACTGGTAACTATGTGGCTCAGTATCTTGCAGCCGCAACTATAGCTATGAATCCTCAAGCTTATGGTTTCCGTTTTGACACTTTGAAATTAGAACCAGAATATAAATACGACACTTATATACTTAAAGAGCCTGTGAGCATAAAAGCATTAAACGATTGTGCTGGTGCCCTTAATAATGATTGTATTAGAGAATTGAATCCAGAATTGGTACGTGCTATCACACCAATTGATAGAACAGAATATGTTTTAAAAATTCCAGTTGGGTCAAAACAAGATTTTATTACTAAGTACTCTGGTCTGACTTTGGCAGATAAACAACCTTGGGTTACTCACACAGTTAAGAAAAAAGAAACTTTAGCTTCTATTGTTTCAAAATATAAAGTATCCAAATTAGATCTTTGTGCTTTAAATCCGATTGACAAAAACGATTGCAAATTTACTAAAGGAGATGAACTTAGAATTCCGATAGATTTTGATACTTACAACTCTATTAATAGCAACATAGCTATTTCTAATGAAGAAGAAGAAGAGAAAAATTTTGCAAAAAGTGATGTATTGCACACTGTGAAAAAAGGCGAAACACTTTTCTCAATCGCTCGCCGATACGGACTTACAATTGAAGAAATTAGAAATTTCAATAATCTGAACAAAGACAATGAAAGTGTTTATGTAGGTCAGAAAATTGCAATAGCTCAGAAAGAAGAACCAGTTGCTCCAAAAATTAACAACACGAGAAATTTAGCTTCGGCAGAAACAAAAGTTTCTAAGAAAGTTGTTAAAGAAATTGTGAAAGAAACTCCCAAAGAGCCAACTACTAAAACAATTAAACACAAAGTTAAATCTGGCGAAACTTTAAGTAAAATAGCAGACGATTATGGAGTAACAGTTTCATCTCTTCGTGAAAACAATGTGTTAAAAAAAGGCAAAGTTAAATCTGGGCAATTAATTAAAATCGTAACAGAAGACTTGGCAATTAAGTCAAAATCTGGTAAAAGAAACAAATCCGAAACTTTAGCAGTTAATAAAACAAGAGTTCACAAAGTAGAAAAAGGAGAAAACCTTTCTACTATAGCAGCTGAATATGGAGTGACTGAAGACCAAATAGAAGACTTGAATAGCTCAATAGTAAAAAATGGGCATATTTTCGCTGGCACTAGACTTAAAATTCCTGGTGGCGAAAGCAAAGGTTCTTATTCAAGCCCTAAGTCTGCAGTAAACAATTTGCCGAAATTCTACAAAGTGAAAAAAGGTGAGAGTTTAGCTCTAATTGCTTCTAAATTCGGGCTTACCACTAAGCAGATAAAAACTAAAAATAAGAATATTATTGGCAACAAATTACAAGCTGGAACAAGCATAAGATTGCAATAATTTTCAATAGTGAAAATAAAGTGTTGATAAATCAATAATTTAACGTAATTTTGAAGCCCACGAATTTTACATTCTGGGCTTTTTATATTTTCAAAGACGGTTTAATGAAGAATTTAGAAAAGTTGAAAGAGTTTACGGAACTCGGACTTTCAGAAAAAATTGTAGAAGCATTAATGCTTAAGGGCTTCGAAAAGCCTACTCCGATACAAAGTGCTGTGATACCAAAAATATTAGCAGGTGAGAATGATTTAGTTGGACAAGCTCAAACAGGAACTGGTAAAACAGCTGCTTTTGGTTTGCCAATCTTAGAAGTGATTAGCGATAATAGCCACCACGTGAAAGCACTTATAATGGTGCCTACTCGTGAGCTTGCAGTGCAAGTTGCAGAAGAAATTAGCACTTACAAAGGCACAAAAAAAATTAATATTGCTCCATTTTATGGCGGTGCTTCTTATGAAGGGCAATTATCAAAATTAAAGCGTGGTGTTGACGTAGTTGTCGGTACGCCAGGCAGATTAATAGATTTAGCAAATCGTGGTGTTTTAAATTTAGAACACGTAGATTTCTTAGTTCTTGATGAAGCAGACGAAATGCTTAATATGGGTTTCAAAGATGATATCGAAAAAATGATGTCTTTTTGTAATGTAGATAGAAGAACTTTACTTTTCTCTGCTACTATGCCACCTGAAATTCTTTCGCTTGCTCGCAAGTATATGAAAAAATATGATGTGGTGGAAGTTAGAAGAGAAGCTGTTACTTCAGATTTGACTGACCAAATTTATTTTGAAGTAAACAATCACGACAAACTTGAAGCTCTTTGCCGCATTATTGACGTTGAGAAAGACTTTTATGGTCTTATCTTCTGTCGTACAAAAAATGAAACTGATGAAGTTACATCGAGATTGCACGACCGTGGTTACGATGCTGATTGTCTTCACGGAGATATTACACAATCGAACAGAGAGAAAATTTACAGCAAATTTAAAAGAAAGAAAATTACTATCCTTGTGGCAACCGATGTGGCTGCTCGCGGGTTGGATGTAAATAACTTAAGCCACGTAATTAACTATTCAGTGCCTCAAGACCCAGAATCTTATGTGCATAGAATTGGTAGAACTGGTAGAGCTGGAAATAACGGTACAGCAATTACATTCGTAACACCAAGAGAAATACGCTCGCTATTGCATATACAAAGAGTTTCTAAGTCAAACATTAGACGTGAAGCTATTCCAAATGTGAAAGACGTAATCCAAGCTCGCAAAGGTTGGGTTATTGAACAAGTTAATGAATCTATTGAAAAAGCTAAAGCTGGCGAAGTGAAAAAAGACTACGTAAGCATGGCAACTAATTTAATGGCAACATATCAGCCAGAAGAATTAATTACTTCTTTACTTGAAATAGCATTTAAAGAATTGCTCGACGAAAGCGTTTACTCTGATATATCAGACGTTCGTGGTGGTAGCCGCAATAGTAATAGTTCTTACAATTCAGATAGCAGTAGAGATAGATACAACTCTCGCCCTGATGGTGCTGGCACAAGCAGACTCTTTATAGCTATGGGCAAAAAAGACGGACATACTCGTCGCTCTATTGTTGAATTAATTAAAGACAAAGCTAAAACTCACGACAAAAAAATTAACGACGTTCAAATATTTGAAAACTATTCATTTATTACAGTTCCTTTCCAAGAAGCTGAAATCATATTGAATAGATTCCGCAGAGAAACTCGTGGCAATAAACCAATTGTAGAATTGGCAGGAGAGAAAGGCGGCGAAAGAAGCGGCGACGGCGGCAATGAAGGCGATAGCGAAGAAAGACCACGCAGCAGAGAACGCTCTGGTGCTGGATTTGATAGCGACAGACCTCGCAGAAGCTCTTCTTCGGAAGGTGGAAGCGGCGACAGAAACAGATATAGCAGCAGAGATAGTGAAAAACCAACAATGCGCAGCAGAAAAAAATACTAATACTCTGATATGAATACTATTTCAATTAGAAAAGCAGAAATAACAGATGTGCCTTTAATTCATGAATTTATTCGTGGTTTGGCAATCTATGAAAAACTAGAAAATGAGTTTGTTGCAAGTCTTGAAGATTTGCAGCAAACTCTTTTTGGTAATAAGCAATTTGCCGAAGTATTGATTGGAGATTTAGATGGAAAGCCCGTTGGCTTTGCACTTTACTTTTTCAATTATTCCACTTTTTTGGCAAAACCTGGCATTTGGCTTGAAGATTTATTTGTAATTCCTGAAGCTCGAGGAAAAGGAGTTGGCAAGCAATTATTAGCAAATCTTGCAAAGATTTGCAGGGAAAATAGCTTCGGAAGGCTTGAATGGTCTGTATTAGATTGGAACGAACCTTCTATTCAGTTCTATAAATCGCTAAAAGCAGTTCCAATGGACGAATGGACTACATTCAGACTTACTGGCGATGCAATAGAAAATCTAGCAAATATTGCCAATTAATGAAAAAACATTGCTTTTTGTTTGGATAATTTGAAAAATTGCCGTAATTTTGTATTCTATTATGGAGGGTATAGCTCAGTCGGTAGAGCACTAGTTTGTGGATCTAGGGGTCATGGGTTCAAGCCCCATTATTCTCCCCATAATGAAAATTAAAAGCTGTTTGCGAAAGTAAGCAGCTTTTTTTTATGTTGAATATCTTTAGTTAGCATTGCTTCATTATGAAATTTTAATTTTTTAGCCAAGAAAGTGAGGTTTAGTGGCAAATAATTAATTGTCCTTCATCTTCCCAAGGTTTGATTGCAACGATTTTCCCGTCTTGTATTACTATCACTCCTCTTTCTTTTTCTCTATTTCTGTTTCCAGATAGGCGTTGTGGCTTATTAGTATTTGGATTTGGTCGCTCATTTTAGAGATTTTGCTGCTTATACTGAAATTATAAATTAGCAGAAAACTGATTAAAGCAATGTATATGATATGTCTTGCATCGTCTATACCCAGTAGGTTCACAGCTACCCATTTATAGAAATATTCCGCAAATGGAATAGAGATTAAAAACAAAGAAACTCCTATCCAAAGGATTGAAAATCCTGGATTGAAACTTTTCTTTTTGATATACCGAGCAACAAACGTAAAAAACGAAAGCCCCAAAAGCACTGCAATTATTTGTATTTTTATTCCCATTTCCTTAACCTAATTTCGCTTTAATTCTTTCTATAATTTTTACATACTAAGTATATTCAATAACTCATTTGTATTGTATATACGTTTAAATTTTTTTTCTTTCAAGCCATTGTAAATTTCATATCACCAGTCCATAGATAGCCTTTAATGAAAATACTTAAGGCAATAAAATCAATATCATCTTCATCAATATCATTAATTAGTTTTTCACTTTCATCCCAAATATGACTTGGTATAAGCGATTCATTTATAAATTTCATTCTATTGTATATAGCATACTTAGATTCTTGAAGTTCTTTTTCGCTTAATTTGCTAATATTCATAAGTTTAGACCAATGTTTTTCTATTTCAAATCTCATATAATCGCAACTATAATATTTAAAATTATTTTTGCTGTTAAAAAATACATTCCCTAATTTTGTATTAGAATTAAGCATCAAACTAAATATAATATTTGTATCTACAACTATTTTCAATTAACTAACCTTTCTCTGTTTTTCTTCCACCAGCCTTTTTTAACTGATTTTGACAAATTATCAACATCACTTTGTTTTGCTTGAGATTTGGCAACTGCTTCTCTATAGCTAATAATATCAAGTATGTTTTGCAAATCATCTGTTTTAATATTGGCTGACAACTTAATTATTATTTCATTTTCTAATCTTTCGACTTGCATTTTTATTCTCCTTTGAATTTCCTTAACCTAATTTCGCTTTAATTCTTTCTATTTGTTTGCGTTGTAGCAGACAGCCCAGTATATTCACCAACCCTTTGAAAGGGAATACGAAAGCATTCATAAAGTTATATTCACTTTCGCCATATTTTCTTTCTTGCATCACAGTTGGCACTTCCACTATTTTGTTCCCTGCAAAGTGTGCAAGTATCATAAGCTGATTTGTGTCGAATAGTTCGTGAGGATAGTACTTTGTGAAAAAAGTAATTGTGCGTTTGCTATATGCCCTGAAGCCAGAAGTAGCATCTGTAAGCTTCATTCCTATTATCCAAGAGTCCATAGCAGCGAAAAGCATTATTCCCAAGCGTCGTAAGAAATAAGATTGAAATCCAACTTTATTGATGAATCTTGAGCCAATCACATAATCAGCTTTGCCATCGGCTATTGGTTGTACTATGTTCTTTAGTTCAGAGGCAATATGTTGTCCATCACCATCGAATTGGCAAAGTACATCGTAGCCATTTTTATAAGCATATTGGAAGTAACCACGCACAGTTCCCATTGAGCCACCAGTATTGACAGGGTGTGACATTACTGCTACCCCCATTGACAAAGCTAATTGGCGAGTGTTGTCCGAACTGGCATTGTCAATCACAACTATATCATAATCTAAACCATTGCTGTTTTCTTGCAAATCCCTAATGGTATTGGCTATACTTTCTTCTTCATTATACGCTATAACAGCTATTAGTATTTTCACAAAATTGCCTTTTTATTTGATTCTTTTCGCAGGATTTCCCACATATATTCCCGACTGAGTAATATCTTTTAATACTACAGAGCCGGCACCAATTAATACATTTGCACAGATATTTACACCTTGGATTACTACAGAGCCTGCTCCAATCATACAGTTATCGCCAATTTGCACTTCGCCACAAATTGTTACGTTTGGTGCAATATGAGTGAACTCTCCAATTATTACATCGTGTTCAATTGTAGAATTTGTGTTTAATATAGCAAAAGCTCCAATTGTAGCTCCTGCATTCACAACCACTCCATCGAATACTTGAGCACCAGCGAAAACTTTTGCGTTATTGACAATTGAACTTGGCGAAATAATTTCGGGTAAATTAAATCTAACTACTGATGGACTTTCCACTATTCTTTGTCTTATTGGGTTTAAGCCGATTTTTCCTACTCCAATTGCAACAACTGTGTTTGCTGGACTATAGTTGCTGAGTGTTTGTTCGTCCCTGCCCAAATAAGGCACACAAATTAGCACACCATTGGTTTTCAAATCGCTATAGCCCAATAATCTGAAATCCTTAAGTTTCAATATAATCGAAGCTAACACTTTTGCGTGTCCACCACCACCAATTATCACAACATCACGTATTACTTTTGGTGCAGGAACCATTCCTCTTAATTTCATTTTTTTGCCAGTAAGTTACAAACAGTCGAAAGTTCCTCGTCTGTTATATTAGTAGAGCAAGGAATATTCAATGTGTTCTGAATTAATTTATAAGCTTTTTCAATTTTATAAGATTGACAGTTTGCAAAAGGTTTTTGCAAGTGATTCAATTGCCAAAGTGGTCTTGTTTGCACTTTGCTTTCGCCTAAGTAGGCCATTGTTTGTTCTCTATCTTTGCCATAAACTTTTGAATCTATTTGCATTGCCACCATCCAATAGTTAGCTTTGCAGTAGCTTGGAGTAGATGCAATTGAAAGACCATCAATTTTACTGATTTCTTTATTATAGAAATCGAATAAATATTTTTTCTTCTCTAAAAAGCCAGGCAATTGTTCTAACTGTGCCACTCCCAATGCAGCTTGAATATTAGTCAAACGGAAGTTATATCCTACTTCATCGTGGATATAACGAACTTCATCATTTTTTGCTTGAGTGGTTAAATATTTAGCTTTTTCGGCAATTGCGTCATCATCTGTGAAGATCATTCCGCCACCGCCAGTTGTAATCACTTTATTGCCATTGAAGCTCATACAGCCATATTTGGCAATAGTTCCAGTTGATTTCCCAGCATATTTACCAGAAATATATCTTGTACCTAAGCTTTCTGTCGCATCTTCAACAATCGCAATATTTCGCTCTTGGCACACTTCCACTAATCTATCTAGCCAAACTGCATTCCCAAAAACATGAACTGGCATTATAGCGGAAACTCTCTTACCAGTTAGTTTATTCCAGCTGAAGCCATCTTTGAAAATTGTTTCTTGTTCAATAAATTCTATAGTTTTTTCAGTGTCAATGTTATAGAATTCATCGCAATCCATAAAAACTGGTTCTGCATGCAGATAGCGAACTACATTAATAGGTGCAATGAATGTGGCAGTAGGCACAATCACTTCGTCGCCAGATTGCACACCTGCTATTAAGAGTGATGTATGCAATGCTGCAGTGCCATTTACCACAGCTATTCCGTGTTTTGCACCAACAAAATCCGCCAGTTTTCGTTCAAAATCGTTAACGTATTTGCCTGCCGATGATACCCATTCTGTATCAATACATTCTTTGACATATTCCCATTCATTTCCTTTCAAATTGGGCACACACAATGGAATCATTCTTTTTAACCTTTCAAATAATTATTAGTTCAAACAAATATGCTGATTATAGTAAAAGCAATAAGCTCAAAATTAATCTTTTTTTAACAAATTGTATTTAACTTTTATAAATGTTTTAGTTCTTTTTTTCAGAAAAAGAGTTAATTTGCTAAAAGAATTTTGTAAAATAAGAAAAAGTAAATAATTTACCTTGATTAACGTTAACAAATTTAAGAATTATGACTGATTCAATGCAAACATTAAGCACCTACGTACCAATTCTAGTTATGGTTTTGGTAGGGATAGTATTCGGAGTTCAATTTATGATTTTCTCTGAACTTTTGGGTGCGAAGCGAAAAACTAAAGAAAAAGAAACAACTTACGAAAGCGGTATGGAACCTTATGGTTCGGCACGTGAGCGATTCTCAATCAAATTCTATATGGTGGCTGTGAGCTTCATCGTTTTCGATATAGAAGTTGTGTTTATGTACCCATGGGCAGTACAAATGCAGAAATTAGGTATGGGAGCTTTCGCTGCTATGTCTATCTTCATTGTAATTTTGCTTATTGGTCTTTATTACGAAATTAAAAAAGGTGGAATCCAATGGGATTAACAGAATCAATTGCCAGAGATGGTTTTTTCACTACCTCTGTGAATGAAGTTGTGAAATGGGGACAAAAAAACGCAATGTGGCCTTTCCCTTTCGGGATTTCCTGCTGCGGCATTGAGCTTATGGCTATGGGTGCTTCTCGCCACGATGTTTCTCGTTTCGGTTCGGAAGTAATGCGTATGACTCCTCGCCAATCGGACATTTTGCTTGTGGCTGGTACGGTTACTTACAAAATGGCTTGGGTAGTTAGAAAGATTTACGACCAAATGCCCGACCCAAAATGGGTGATTTCAATGGGTGTTTGTGCTTCTACTGGTGGTATGTTCCGAAGCTATTCTGTAGTGCAAGGGATTGACCAATTCCTTCCTGTGGACGTTTACGTTTCGGGTTGCCCTCCAAGACCAGAAGCAGTAATTAAAGCGATTATGTCGTTACAAGAAAGAGTAGCCAGCGATGATTACACTCCAGCTTTATTTAATGGTGGTAAAGACAATTCGCCAACACCACATCAGGGATTTTTCCATTCCAAATACCACGGTGTGGACGATTTAGGAATGTTGAAGAAGTAAGCAAAAAAGAATAGAAATAAAATATATGCTATCCCTGTTGTGGTTGCAAGATAAACCACCGAAGTTAGAAAAATGGCGAGACTCTAGCAGTATTTTTCATTTTGAGAAGATGAAATAAGGTTTTTGACAATAAATAATAATAGCCACTCCTTTGGAAGTGGCTATTACTTTATAAAGTATATATATGGAATAACTATTCCATTTCTTCAATTAACTTTTGTCCTATAGCTATAGCCCCTGTAAGTGCTGTTCCTTTCGGCTCAATTAATTGTAATTTTGGTTGTTGTTCAATTTCTTTGATAAGCATTTTGGCAAGTAAAGTGTCGGCTTCAATTATCCCACCCATAAGCACTACTGGTATTTTATCGCCTTTGAAATTCTTAGCCAATGCCATAGGCAATTCGCAAAGATGTTTGCTTGAGCGTGTGATTATTTCAAGGCAAATTGGGTCGCCAGCTTCAGCACATTCCATCACCATTGGCGTTAGCACTTGATAAGAGAAATTACCTTCGTTGTATTCTTTCACAATTGTACGAGGTTGCTCAGGATCGAAACCAGGTATGATTTCAGAAATCTTTTGAGTTAAACTTGTGTATTTACCCCTTCCGTCCAATGCACGAACAACAGCAGTCAATCCTTCTCTACCTATCCAAGCTCCGCTACCTTCGTCGTCGAGTTCAACTCCCCAACCACCGCAACGGACTAGTTTTTTCTTTGCTGGATTGCCAATAGCAATAGAGCCAGTCCCAACTATAGTTACAATACCACTGCCGCCATCCATTGCACCATGTAAAGCTAATTCAGCATCGGAAGTGAAGATTACATCTTGCAAAGTAATTTTATGACCACGAGCAATTGTTTTCAGTAAGTTAATGGCACGAAGCTTTTCTTCTTCAAGCCAAATACCAGCCAAACCAACAACAACGCAATCTATTTCATTTTCTTGAATCTCTGCTTTTTCGCAAAGAGATCTAATCATATTTAATACACGTTCTGTGGCTTCGGAAAGCCCAACCGAACCAATTCGGGTAGTTCCCATTATATCTGTGGCACGAACTTGTCCTTCTCGCACAAGCACACCACGAGTTTTAGTGCCTCCACCGTCTATTCCAATTATCGTATATTCTTTATTGATTTCCATTCTAAAACTTTGATTTTAAGTGAATTTCTAAACTATTATTTCCTGCTCAAATCTCAATAAATGTGCCAGTTTTTGAGAATTTGAGTATTAATTTAGATAATATATTTATCAACAATCCATTTCTTAAGTCATCGGCTAAAATTCTATAATTATTAACGATTTAGTTAAATTATTTTACGAAATAAATAATATTTCTTGTTTATTTCAAGAAAAATACCTTATTTTGTTATAAAGAATGGCACAATTTTTTCTATGATTATATAAATGATACTAATTGACAAGATTTTAGTTGACACAGAAGTAGCTAATGCAAATTTCTCATGCGACTTGAAACAATGCAAGGGAGCTTGTTGCACCTTCCCTGGTGAATATGGCGCACCTCTGCAAGAAGATGAAATTTGGCAAATAGAAAATTCAGTGGAAGCTGCAAAAGAATATTTGAGCGAACGATCGCTAAAAATACTAGAAACAGAGGGTTTCAGCAAGCAAATGGATGGTGACTTATACACCAACTGTATAGATAAGAAAGACTGTGTATTTGTATTCTACGATGAAAATGAAGTTGCTAAATGTGCTTTAGAGAAAGCATATCACGATGGGAAATCAAAATTTAAGAAACCTTTAAGTTGCCATCTATTCCCAATTAGGGTTGGCACTTTTGGTGGAAAATACTTATACTACGAAAAAATCAAAGAATGCTCGCCTGGTGTGGCAAAAGGAAATGCCGAAGGTGTGAGAATGGTGGAAGCACTCAAAGAGCCACTCACAAGAGCTTTTGGAAAGAATTTTTATGATAAATTAGACAATAGTGTCAAAAAGTAAATAGTGTTAAGAGTTACACACTTCTCTAAAAAGTGGCATTTTTTTTCACAGTTTCTTTGTTGGGGGACAATATGAAACTAGGACTAGATATGAAATTGGGGCTGACGCAACAGCTGACACCTCAACAAATCCAGTACTTAAAACTTCTACAGATGCCAATTATTCAATTGGAACAACAGGTTAGGCAAGAAATTGAGCTAAATCCTATGTTGGAAGATCCCGATGATTATGAATTATTGGGTTTAGACGACGATTATCCAGTTAACTCAGATCCAAGCCCAGAATCTAGAAGTTACGACGATGTTGAAGGCTACGATGATTATGGTAGCTATGAACAAGAGAAATTATCTCCGAATTTCGAGTTGGAACAGGCTAAGTTAAATATAGATGACAAGCCAGAGCTATTTGAATTCCATAAGCAAATTATGGATAGTGGCGATGGTGGTAGCAAAGGCACCTATAACGACCACGACGACAATGAATATGAGCCATTTCAAATTAAAGATAATGGTAATTTTATTGACGACTTATTCCAACAGCTTCGCCAGTACCCCCTTACTGAAGAAGAGCTTATCTTGGGCGAACAAATCATTGGAAATATAGACCCAGACGGTTATTTGCGAAGAGATTTGAAAGAATTAGTTGACGAAACTAATGAAATCATTCTTGAGTTAAATTTGCGTGGAATGAACAAGCTGAAAGGTTATACAAACGGCAACGGACATACAAACGGCAATGGTCATTATACTAATGGCAATGGAAACGGCTACTCCAATGGTAATGGTAATGGCAATGGCAATGGTTATACAAATGGCAACGGTAATGGCTATTCCAATGGTAATGGCAATGGTTATAGCAATGGAAACGGCACATATACAAATGGTTCAGTAAATCACGAAGAAGGTTATAACCCAGCAAAAGCATTGGCTGTATCTCCAGATAGCATAAAAGTATTGAATAAAGTTACTAAAAAAGAAGAAGCAATTTTTGAAATAGATGTGAATTTGACAAAAGAGCTTGCTTCAAACACTCCAGAAGTGGAAGCAATCACACCATTCAAATTTGTAACTTTGAAAATGGCTGACGAAGTATTGAGCTATATACAAAAGCTTGACCCTCCTGGAATTGGATCAAGAAGCATAAAAGAATGTTTGACTTCTCAATTGAAAGCTGTAGTTAAGCCAAATGCTGCTCAAGCTTTAGCACTAGAAATGTTGAATTTCCATTATGATGCTTTTATAAAAAAACACTATCAAGTTATAACTAAGCAATTAGAAGTTTCCGATGAATTCCTGAAAGAAGCATTGGAAGTAATCAAAAGATTAAATCCGAAACCAGGCGGTGGAGATTTTCAATCTGAGATTAATACTGTAACTCCAGATTTCTTAATAGAAATTGATGAAGAAAAAGATGATTTGATTATAACAGTTAATGAAAGCACTATTCCAAAAGTTCAAGTTAGCAAAGCTTACGATGGTATTCGTAAGGAAGCAAAGTATAAACTTTATAATAAAGAAACTAAAGATTGGATTCGTTCTAAATTTGAAGATGCAAAATTTATGATTCAAGCACTTCGCCAAAGAAAGAACACAATGACAAAAGTGATGACAGCAATTGCACAAATTCAGAAAGACTTCTTCTTCTTTGGGCAATCTGGGTTAAAACCATTGATTTATAAAGATATTTCGGAAGTAACTGGATTGGATATATCCACAGTTTGCCGAATAGTTAATGGCAAATATGTGCAAACTGATTTCGGAACATTCGAGCTTAAATCATTTTTCAGCGAATCTCTTTCCAACGATGAAGGCGAAGAAATATCTACAACCGTTATCAAAAATATATTGAAAGATATAATTGGAGCGGAAGATAAACAAAAGCCGCTTAGCGATGACGACTTGAGCAAAGCACTGAAAGACAAAGGCTATAATGTTGCCCGCCGCACAGTTGCTAAATACCGTGAGCAGTTGCGTTTGCCAGTGGCAAGATTAAGAAGAGAAATATAAATAAATAAAAACAGAGACGCATAGTTTTGCGTCTCTATTCTTGTGTCTATTTGGAGACTAAGATTGGTATAACTTTTTGAGATGTTTTGTTGTAAATAATATTTATAAAATATATTCCAGTTGCAATGTCTTGTAAATCCCATTTTAAAGTACCACTAAAGTTACTTTTGGGTATGATGGAAATACCTTTTCCGAGTTCATCTACTTTATTTCCAAATAAATCAAATGCACTAATTTCAGAATCTGTAAACGGAATTGCAATTTCCCAATAAACATCACATCTTGCTTCGGAAATTGCAGGCTGCTGGTATGATGGATATGTAAACAAATATGTTTTTTGCTCATTAGTTTGATTATTAACTGAATTAACTAAATCTTTTCTTATCCTTATTTTATATATTGACTCTTTTCGTAAACTATCACTATGAAGCCTAAAGCAGTATTATTTTTAAAGATAATGTTCCTAAATGATGGATTCGGTGCAATCCAATCAACTTGTTTCCATTTAAACAAATCTCCCTCTACAGAATTTTCTAAAAATATATTTTCACCTGTCAAATAAAACTTCCCACTCAAATAAATTACTTGAAGATATGGTATGCTTCTATTTTTAAAGTAAATTTTCTGCACTCTATTTATTATTTGTTCATACAAGTATATGCTTGATTGAGTATTATTGCCTCCATACATGTTTTTTACCTCCCATTTTAATCCATTATCAATAGATAATATTATATTTCTCAACCCAAATGAATAACACAATAATTCATCTTTAATTTTGTATTTACTATTCTCAATGTTACTATTCATATAGAAGTTATCAGGAATACCATTTTTTGTAAATTTAATTTGTCTATTTGTTAAACTAAATATTGCAATTTCTTTTTCCCCCCATGCTGCAGTATAAATATCACCATTTCCCGAAATTCCACAATAATTCTCAAAAATTACATTGCTCACAGTGAGCTTTTAACTAAAATTCAGTTTGGGTTTCTATTGCTTAAATAACTTTTTGAATATTGCTATGTCTTATTCGTCTATAAATTCAAGAAATATTCGTATTTTTGTATAAGGTAGAAACGAAAACTTCGCAAAGGATGGTCACTGCCATACTCGAATGAGTCAATAGTTTCGCAATTAATTGGCTCAGTTCTTTTTTAAAGTCTTCACATAGCTACTCCCTCCTTAATATGTATCAAATTAGTATATAAATAAAATAGATGTTGCTAATCAGTAATTTTAATCTATTTTCTGAAAGCTTAAGTTCTTAATTACAACTTAAAAAATATATTTGACACATCAAAAAAAAGCTACATATTCGGGAAAAGTTTTCCACAGTATTTTTAAATATTTATTGTCAAAATCATATTTGGTTAGTAATTTTGTTCTCAATTAAAAATGAATGCAGAGTTAAATGAAAATTATAAAAGAAAATAGAGTATTCCTAATAGGGTACTTTTGTTTATTAATGCCAATGCTTTTTAACTTCTTGCTCTACCCAAAGGGATCTAGTTTGCAGCTATTGAATTATTGGCACAATCCTTTGGCAGATGTATTTTTCAAATATACAACTTATTTGGGCGATGGTTTGTTTGTTGGTGTTCTGATTTTGCTTTTGTTTGCAATCGAAAGGCATTACAAAAAACCATTGGAACTGCTAACAGTCTATGGTTTTACTGGTATAATGGCAAATATATTAAAAAAGATATTCGATAGTCCAAGACCTAAACTATATTTTCAATCAAAAGCTTATATGCAATTTGTGCCAGGGGTAGATGTTCATCTGTTTGGATCAATGCCTTCAGGACACACAGTAACAGCATTTGCAGTAGCACTATTTTTCAGTAACTACTATTCCAGAGGTAAAGCTTGGTTGCAAATTGTACTTTTACTATTAGCAACATTAGTTGGAATATCAAGAGTATATCTGAACCAACATTTCTTTGAAGATGTAGCAGTAGGATCTTTTCTAGGAATAGTTCTAACAATTGCCATTCTACATTTTGGAACTTGGTATCTTAATACTAAACTCAAATCAGAACCAAATTAATGTTCGTATCGTTTTTCGCCTGCTTTAATAGGAATTGACAAAATGTTTTGTTTTGGTGGCAATGGGCAAGTTGCAAAATCAGTAAATGCACAAGGTGGATTGTACGATTTATTGAAATCTAAAATAATTTTGTTTTGTCCTTCCTCAGGGTGTTTGGCATAAAGGAATCTCCCACTAGCGTAGGTATCATCTTCATTTGTTGGGTCTGCAAATAATATGAATAAATCACTTCCTTCGTCCAGTGCATCGAGAGAATATTCAGTTCCATTTAATGTGAAGATTAATTTTCCTGCTATAGGAGTTTGATTAGTCTGACCTAAAACGTTCGTGATAGGAATTGTTTTTTGGTTAGTATCAGTAATTAAAATAGCTTCTACTTTCCATTTTTCATCAACTTTATATCTTTCTATACCTTTGAACTCAGCTAATTTTTGGCTTTTCAAATTTCGGAGGCGAACACCAAACTTTTCCTCACGTTTTATAATTGTCCAACGTAGGTTTTGGGAACTTGCTAAAGGTGCTTGATCTGTTTCAGGGGATAAAAGTATTGATTCAGTTGTTACTTCGCCATCTACACTAATTTCAACTCCATCATTGACAGTCATTTTTACAATAGAATCAGTCAAGTTAAATACACCAGCTGATTCAGCAATAGTAGCTTCGGGAAATACAATTTTATTTTTAGCACCCGAACCAAAACTATTACCTCCATCGGAAAGCCAGTAAAGTCCTACTAAATTGAGCCAACCTGATTCAGCTTTAAGGCGATCTATACGTTTGCTATGCCAAGATTCAATATCGTTTTTGTAGCTGTCATCAGCGAAACTGAAAGCAGAAATGCAGAAAAGAAGTGAGAATGTTAGTGCTATTTTTGAGAACTTTGCCATAATTGTAAACCATTGAAATTCAGTGTTATTACAAACATACTACATTTTAGATAGAAGATTTGAAAAAAATGGAAGGTTTTAATTTAAGTCGTTTATTGTTGAAAATTTGATTAGTATAACTTACTAGAATACTATCTTTAATTTTTATTAATTTTGTAGTCAGTATGAAAAATAAGAACCCAATAAATACAGAAATTTTTAGATTTGGTCGGCATAGCTTAATTGGCATGATGACGGGCACTTCTCTCGATGGAATTGACTTGGCTTTTGTGGAGTTTAGCTTTAGCAATGGACAAATTGCTATTCATAGCACAATTTGTGACACATTTGAGTACAATGCTTCACTTCGTTTGAAAGCCAAGGAAATGATGGCTGGTAATGTTTCCGCAAAAGATTTTTCACAAATGGGCTTTGCAT
>Ga0163149_10001626_pt1 | contig 28621 bp, 15 predicted proteins | sample OliLakLV19MP5G1_FD_148604 | JGI IMG/M metagenome (GOLD analysis project Ga0163149, IMG submission 148604) | Freshwater microbial mat bacterial communities from Lake Vanda, McMurdo Dry Valleys, Antarctica - Oligotrophic Lake LV.19.MP5.G1 | ecosystem: Environmental > Aquatic > Freshwater > Lake >... | reverse complement strand
CCTTAAGTAAACAAAATTGTAGTAAACAAAAGACATTCAATATTTAATCAAAAAAATAACCAAAAATAATTCTATGAAAAAACTCTACACCTCAATATTTATTCTCTGTGCAAGCATAAGCTTCGCGCAAACAACAGCTCACTTTGATAATGCTGCAGCCCTACAGGAAGCCATTAACAAAGGGATTGATCTGGTTGATCATGCGGGTTATGTACAATACAAATATGAAGAATGGCAAAAAGCCAATGGAGTAAGCACTCCACAGCAAAATAACAATATTGGTTATTATAAAAACGGCGGAGGGAGTACACCAACAGTGCAATCTGCAACTAATGCAGATTTTGAAAATGGAAATCATAATGGCTGGCAATTATATGTAGGAGAAAATAAAACCAGCTCCAATGGACCATTAGATAATATTCGTACCATCCCTGCAGCGGGGCCTAATGATACCTTATCGGGAGCTAATCTTTTAGGTTGTTGGCCACACGATACAATTCTGCGACATGGATTAATGACGCCGGCTTTTGGAAATGATCCGCTTACAGGAACATCACTTGTTTCACCTTTTGGTGGAAATTACGTGGCGAGATTAAACAGATATTGCTTTACATACGAAGGTTCCTTTATTGAACAAACATTTAATGTGACACAAAGCGAACGTATATTGAATTACGCTTACCAGGTTATTCTTCAGGATGGCGGGCACCCTCAAGGTGATCAGGCATATTATACATCTTATGTGTTGGATGCATTGGGAGATACCATTCCTAATTCGTTTGTTTATATACAAGCTGCAAATGGAACCACACCCGGCTTTGACACCGCATTATTGGGATGGAATACGTATTATAAATCTTGGACGCCAGTTACATTAGATCTTTCCAGCTATATCGGACAAAACGTAACACTTCATTTCCGTGCATCAGCCTGCAGATTGGGCGGCCATAGTGGTTATGCTTACGTAGATGTTAAATTGGACTCAACAAGCGCAGTGGCAAATGTTTGGCCCGGAGATGCTAACTACGACCTTACAGTAAACATGCATGATTATTTATACTTAGGCTGGGCAAATGGTGCAACAGGACCTGTAAGGACCGCTGCAAGTACAGCATGGACCGCACAAGCCATGAACGACTGGGGACAAATAACTGCATATGGAACAGATATTAAACATGCCGATTGCGATGGGAACGGGACAGTAAACGCAAACGATACAATGGCTATTTTCCTTAACTATACACAAACCCATACGTTTAAAAACGGATCCAGCACACTTCCTCCGATAATCCAATCGGAATACAGGAACCTGACGCTTAACTCTAATTCGAATACTGTTGGAGCAAGCCAGCCAATTACACTTAATATAGATTTGCCAGCTTCAAACAATCCATCAAATGATAAAATTTATGGAATTGCATTCCGCCTTAATGTTCCGGCACAATTCATTTCAGGTTTAAAAAATAATGATCTGAGCAATTCAATTATCGGAACCGCAGGAGATAACATGCTTGTACTCTGCAAGCCATTTATCGGACAAGGTTTTATTGATTATTGCCTGGTAAGAAAAGATCACCAAAATTCAGCTTTCGCAGGTAATTTATTGAATGTTACTCTCAATACTTCGGCGGCAGGAGCAGCAGGTTATGGGTCTTTCTCGGTGAGCGATGTTAAGGCTGTAACCTATGAAGGTGGATATCTTCCAATAGGAGCCACTCAAAGTACTGTCTATTACAAAGGAACCCTTGGAGATTCTCCATCTATCAGCTTATTACCAAACCCAGCGACGGATAAATTATCAGTATTCGGGATAGAAAACAGTACATTTAATTACGAAATTTCTAATGTAATTGGGCAAACCGTAATTCGCAATAATAACGTTAGTTCAAATATTATCAATGTCGAGTCACTTGTAAAAGGCGCTTATTTTATAAAAGTTTATGATGGCGACAAAACATCGACCGAAAAGTTTATTAAAGAGTAGTTTTTTACTGAACCAAAATGCCAAAAGGGAGCCCCATTCGGCTCCCTTTTGTTTTTCCCAGCTCAATATTATTTCGTAAATTTATAAACCTAACCACCGCACATGAGCGACTCGATAAAACACGAATGCGGTATTGCCCTGATAAGGCTGCTAAAGCCTCTCCAATATTATATTGACAAATACGATACCTCTCTTTATGGTGTTAATAAATTGTATCTCCTTATGGAGAAACAACACAACCGCGGGCAGGACGGTGCTGGGGTGGCGACAATAAAATTTGATGCAGACCCGGGTACGCGCTATATAAGTCGTTACCGCTCTGTTTCAAAAAATGCCATATCAGAAATTTTCGATAAGATCACTTCTAAATATGCCGATGCGGCAAGTAAAAAACCTGCCAGGTTAAAAGATGCAGAATGGCTTAAAAAAAACATTGCTTTCTCAGGTGAATTGCTGTTAGGACATTTGCGTTACGGAACTTATGGAAAGAACAGTGTTGAGAATTGTCATCCCTTTTTAAGACAAAACAATTGGCAGACAAGAAATTTAGTTGTTGCCGGAAATTTTAATCTCACCAATGTTGATGAACTTTTTCAGCAATTGGTTGAACTTGGACAACACCCGAAAGAAAAGGCAGATACCATCACCGTGATGGAAAAGATTGGACACTTCCTAGACGAAGAGAACGAAAAGCTGTTTGCTGAATTTAAAAAAGAAGGACACTCCAATGAAAAAATATCTTCGCTCATTGCAGAACACATAAACATTGAAAGGATTTTACAGGATGCGAGTAAAAAATGGGACGGTGGATATGCAATGGCCGGATTACTCGGTCATGGCGATGCTTTTGTGCTGCGCGATCCAAACGGAATACGTCCGGCATTTTACTATAAAGATGATGAGGTATTAGTGGTCACATCTGAAAGGCCTGCAATACAAACGGTGTTTAATGTTCCTGTAGAAAAAATAAAAGAAGTAACACCAGGGCATGCCATTATTGTAAAACGCAATGGCGAAATTTATGAATCATCCATCATTCCTACAGGAGAAAAAACTTCCTGTTCATTCGAACGCATTTATTTCTCGAGAGGAAATGACAAAGACATTTACCAGGAAAGAAAAAACCTAGGCAGATTTTTATGTCCTGCTATTTTAAAAACTGTTGATTACGATCTGAGAAATACCGTATTCTCTTTTATTCCAAACACGGCGGAAGTTGCTTTCTATGGAATGGTAGAAGGGATGCAGCATCACCTTGATGCAGTAAAAAGAATAGAGATATTAAAGCTCGGTGCAAATGTTTCTGACCCAAAACTAAGCGAAATACTTTCGCTGCGCCCAAGAGTAGATAAGATCGCTATTAAAGATGCAAAGCTCAGAACATTTATTACACAGGACAAAGACCGTGACGACCTTGTTGCACACATATACGACACTACTTACGGAATAGTAAATAAGGGAGTAGACAATCTTGTTGTTATTGATGACAGCATTGTACGCGGCACAACACTTAAAAAGAGCATCATTAAAATTCTGGATCGCTTAGGTCCTAAAAAAATTGTTGTTGTTTCATCCGCACCTCAAATACGTTACCCTGATTGTTACGGAATTGACATGGCTAAACTTGGCGATTTTATTGCGTTCCAGGCTGCCATTAGTTTATTGAAGGAAACATTCAGAGAAAACATTATTGATGAAGTTTATGAAAAAGCCAAAGCAATGGATGAACTTCCGAAAACAGAGATACAAAATGTTGTAAAGGAAATTTACGAACCTTTTACAGCTGAAGAAATTTCAAATAAAATTGCCGAATTGCTGCGTCCTGAAAATTTAAATGCAGAATTGGAAATCGTTTACCAGAGCATTGAAGGGCTGCATAATGCATGTCAACATCATACCGGAGATTGGTATTTCACCGGCAATTACCCTACTCCGGGCGGAAACAAAGTAGTTAACCGTTCCTTTATCAATTATGTAGAAGGTAAAAACGTAAGGGCTTACTAAAATTTTTGATCGTTAAATTAACAAGACAATTGCGTTTTTAATTTTCTATTCCTTATATTTAATTTAGAATATACCACTCTCCATGAAGAACTTTTACCATTTTTCCTTTAGTATAATTTTAACAATTATTTTGGGACTAAATACTGCGTCGGCTCAGCTTGCTGATCTTGGAGTAATTAACATGGGCTCCCCTATTACTCCTATGTGCGCGGCCAAGGTTCCACTGCGCGTAACTCTTTTTAATTATGCTATTGTGGCTCATAGTTTTTCGATTGACAGGGCAAGAATAACAGTAGACGTTACCGGCGCAAGCACACAAAATTTTGTACTTAATATTAATTCAGGTACTATCCCCGCCTCATCATCTGCACAATATATTGTAACTCCTCAAATTACTCTTACTGCTCCGGGAATTCATCATTTTAATGTGAGGGTTGATCTGCTTACCAATGATGTTGACACGGCTAACAATGTCCTTGCAACAGTTGATATATTAGTAAACCCTATTCCAACGGTTACACTTGACACGCTCGATGACATTTGCCATAATACTCCGGCCATCACTCTCGCAGGAGGATTTCCCATTGGCGGAACTTATGCAGGAACAGGAGTAAGCGCCGGAATGTTTGACCCGATGATAGCAGGCCTGGGAACAACAACTGTTACATACAGCTATGTTGATACAAACGGCTGCCAGGCTGCTGACTCAAAAAGTATTGTTGTGAATGGAGTACCGTCTCTTTCTGTTAGTACACTTCCACCGGTATGTTTACTCGCAACATCATTTACACTTACGGCAGGGTTACCTGCGGGTGGAACCTATTCGGGAACAGGAGTAAGCGGAGGAATGTTCGATCCATCCGTAAGCGGCGTAGGAATATTTTCCATCAACTATACATATGTTGATACCAATGGATGCAGTGATTCATCATATACAAGTCAAAATGTTTATAGTGAGCCGATGGTTACTATTAGCTCATTGCCTTCTGTATGTGCAAATACTCCTGCATTTACTTTAAGTGCCGGTGCGCCTTCAGGGGGAACATACTCAGGCACAGGTGTGAGCAGTACCATCTTCGATCCGCAAATTTCGGGCACCGGATCATTTTCGGTTACTTATGTGTACATAGATGCAAGCGGCTGTTCCGACTCTGCAATGCAAACACAGGTAGTGAATACACTTCCCGTTGTGAGCCACACTTCTTTAAGTGACATTTGTGAAAGTGCCGGACTTACAGCACTTAGCGGAGGCACCCCTGCAGGCGGGAACTACAGCGGCGCTGGCGCAAGCGGACCAACATTTAATCCATCTTTGGCAGGCCCTGGAACATTTACACTTATTTATACTTACACCGATGGGCAAGGCTGCGCAGATACCGCGATGCCTTCTATCACAGTTATTCCTTCTCCAACCGTCACACTAAGTTCCTTTGGTTTTATCTGCATTGACGGCTCTTCATTTGCATTGAGCGGCGGATCTCCTTCTGGAGGAAGTTATTTTGGCACTGGTGTTAGCGGTGGAGTTTTTGACCCTGCAACTGCAATGGCCGGATCGCATCCGATATCTTATGTATACATTGATCCATCTACTACATGCCGCGATACAGCAACAAAAAATATTGTTGTTGATCCTCTTCCCGCTATCAATCTCAACGATACTATTTATTGCGGAACAACACTGGTGCTTGGCGCAGGCAATCCGGGCTCAACTTATTTGTGGAGCACAGGCGCAACAACTCAAACCATTGTTCTTACATCAAATGATACCGTGGACGTAACTGTTACAACTTCTCACAATTGTATTTCCTCAGATACCGCAATAGCAACATTTTTCCCGGCTCCAACAATAGATCTCGGCGAAGATGTTGATGTATGTCAGGGCTCTTCTGTACAATTAGTTGCGTGTTCTGCGAACTGGACATCTTATAACTGGTGCGTCGGAGCAACAGTTTGTTCTATTACTGCATATAGCGGAGGATCTTATTGTATTGCAGTAAGAGATCAGAATGGATGTATTGCGCGTGACACGGTTGATGTGGTCATGAACCCGCTTCCTGTTGTGACCTTGAGCATTTCTCCATCTATGATCTGTATTAATGCCCCGGCCACAGCGCTAACAGGAGGAAATCCAACAGGAGGTATATACAGCGGGGCTGGTGTTAGCGCAGGCATGTTTGATCCGGCAACAGCAGGAGCCGGAAATCATACCATCACATATACTTATGCAGACACCAATGGTTGCAGCAATATGGCGACATACACCATTACTGTTGGTTGTGTAGGTATAGCATCTGAAGGATCTCCAGGCAGTCTTTTTAAATTATTCCCAAATCCATCAAACGATCATATCAATATTTCATTTGAGGCAGATGTCACTGATCTTATATTGACCATCTCGGATGTACAGGGCAAAACTGTATTTGAAGAACAGTTTAACGACATCTATGCCAGTGATACAAAAAATATAAACACATCCTCACTAGCCGAGGGGCTATATTTTGTTCGCTTGAATATCAAAGGCTATTTTATTACCCAAAAACTCATTGTACAGCATTAATTGAAATCGAATAATGCCGTATTTTGGGAAACACTCTCTTTGTCATTCGGGGGTATTTTTGCTAAAATAAATCTTATAAGAATATGAAACATAATTACTTTTTGTTGTTATTTATAATCATTTTAACCTCCATAAGCTCATCTGCGTTTTCTCTTGCGCCATCTGCAGATTTAGGTGTAGTTAGTCTCGATAGTCCAACCACGCCTATGTGTGCGGATAAACCAAACCTTATCGTTACCATAAAAAATTATTCAGCTAATAAGCACAATTTTGCTGTTGATAATGCTGTGATTACTGTTAATATTACCGGGGCAAGTACAAATACTTATACTTTAAGTGTAATGACCGGAACACTTGCAGCCGGAGGAACTGCACAATTCACAGTTGCAAGTCCTATTGATTTAAGAACTGCTGGAAATCATTTTTTTGATGCCAGAATAGATGTATTGACAGGTGATGCAGATAACAGTAACGACGCACTCCCAACAGTAGATGTTAAAGTACATCCATTACCAACCGTAACACTTACAGCATTTAGCGCAGTATGTTTAAATACACCAGCCTTTACACTTAGCGGGGGCTCACCTGCAGGAGGTATTTACAGTGGATCCGGAGTAAGCGGAGGAATATTTACAGCTTCCTCAGCCGGCACAGGTAATAAAACTATTAATTATATATACACCGATGGAAACGGTTGCGCAGCAAGTGCACAAAAAACAATTACTGTACGTCCGCTTCCAACAGTTATACATAGTACTCTTTCTTCAGTTTGTGCAGATCTTCCGTCCTTTTCATTGAGCGGCGGATCTCCAATAGGAGGAACGTATTCGGGAACAGGTGTTAGCGGTGGAGCGTTTGATCCTGCAGTTGCAGGCCCGGGAACTTTTACGGTTACTTATATGTACACCGATGGAAATGGCTGCAGCAGCAGTGCATCTCCTACACAAACAGTAAATGCTTTACCAAGTGTTACTTTTGGTCAGGTAGGTTACGTTTGTATAAACGGAACAGCAATTACACTTACCTCAGGTTCACCCACGGGCGGAACATATAGTGGTACAAACGTAAGCGGAGGATCATTCGACCCATCCATTTCTGCTGCTATTGGAACTTTTACTCTCGATTATTCTTATACAGATGGTAATGGCTGCTCATCAGTAGCTACCCAAACAGTTGATGTTTATGATATACCAACAGTAACGCACAGCGCACTAAGCGACGTTTGTGAAGGTTCAGATACTATTATCTTATCAGGAGGAACACCAACCGGAGGAACATATACGGGAACAGGTATCAGCATGGGATCGTTTGTTCCTACTTTATCGGGCCCTGGTACATTTACATTGACATATTCTTACACAGATGGAAATGGATGCTCTAACGAAACAAGTCCCACTATTACAGTAAATCCAACACCCGTTGTAACACTGGGTTCTTTACCTGCAGTATGCGATAATGTGATGACGTTTTCATTAAGCGGAGGTTCTCCTTCAGGTGGAGTCTTTTCGGGAACAGGAGTCAACGGAGGAATGTTTGATCCAGCAGCAGCAACTGCTGGCAATCATGTAATATCCTATATCTATATCGACCCAACAACTACGTGTACCGATACAGCAAGGCAGACAATAACTGTTCACTCTTCACCTGTTGTTGATTTAGGAAATGATACAGCGATTTGCGAGAGTTCAATTATATTAGACGCTGGAAATTCAGGAGCAACATATTTATGGAGTACAGGTGCTACAACACAAACTATAAACACATTAACCAGCGATACCATAGATGTAATGGTGACTGATGCCAACAATTGCATGGCAACTGATACGGTTGAATTTATTTATCAACCATTGCCTACCATTGCACTTACCTTAACCACAACATTTGTTTGTATTAACGACCCCGCAATAACACTTTCAGGAGGAAGCCCTGCCGGAGGGTCTTATAGCGGAACAGCAGTTAGCGGAGGTATGTTCACTCCATCAACTGCAGGAGGAGGAAACCATGTTATAGTATACACGTACATCGATCCACTCACAGGGTGTTCGGATACGGCAGAAAATACAATTACGGTTGGCTGCACAGGCATTGCTGCACTTGAGGCAGAAAATGTTTTCTTTTTACGCAACGATGCTTTTAATAATACTATAAGTGTAATTATTAATGGGTCAGTAACTGAGACTGTATCGTTGAGTGTTTCTGATGTTCAGGGCAAAACACTTTATACCGAAACGCTCAATACACCTAATTCAGGAGGAACAACAACCATCAATACAGCTTCGTTTGCTGATGGGTTGTATTTTGTAAGTTTAAAAACCACTGCGGGACACTACAGTCAAAAAGTATTTGTTCAACATTAACAGTAATGTTTGCAAATAAAAAAGGGATAGAACTTTTCTATCCCTTTTTTATATATACACTTCGGTTATAACTCCTGTTTTTCCTGAACACGGTTAGGAATTAAAGTGAAAATAACAACAAGTACCTTTTATTACTTTGCATTTGTTTTACTGTTTGTTTTGCGTGTAAACAAAATAACAAAGCTAAAGACACTCCAAGCAATAATACTGACACGTCATATAAATTTGAATCCATAATTCTTGATGACCCACCTCCGGCAGATACAACAGAGGTTGGGGCACCAACAAAGTAATTTCAAAAAATATTTTAAAAATGAACTTCCTCTTTTCACAAGAAAATTCTTTCTCAAATACAATTTTGCTGTGAAAATAAATGTCAACTATTTACTTAACAATAATTTTGTTGCTCATAACAAGATTATTGTTGGAAGCTGAAATAGTATATACACCCGGAACCAAAGCGAACATTTCAGAGAGCGTTATCGTATTTTTCTGTTGTGATAAAATAACATTGGCCGAATACAACTCTTTGGCCAATACATCACGTAAGGCAATATGTACTTTTTCACCAGGCTCACCAATGAGGTAAATTACTACATTATTGCTTTCCGTGGGATTAGGATAAATATTAAGTTCAAAATTAAAGTTTGCATTTAAATTTATCGCCACAATATTAGAGTAAGAATAACTTCCATCAAAATCGGTTTGTTTCAGTCGGTAATAAATAACAGGTAATACATAATAGTCAGCTGATAAGTGATCAATTAGTTGGTAGCTATTCACTGATGAACTATTGCCAGCCCCATTTACAATTCCTGCTTCTTCAAATTCAATTCCGTTTTTACTTTTTTCTATGGTAAAGTAATCATTGTTTATTTCAGTGGCTGTTTGCCAATACGTTTTAACCTCTGCGGTATTTATTTTGTCCGCATTAAATGATAAAAGCTCAATTGGTAATCCAACCGCTGTGCTGGGACAACCGAATTCTGAAGTGTTATTAGTTGTCGTATTCCGAGCAGTAGCAATAGGTGTGTCTCCAAAATTTAAAATGGTTCCTCCCGGAGAAAATGTCCACACGCCGGAACCGTTTGCCAGAGCGCTGCCTAAATAAACCTGCGCCTGCTGACAATGATTAGAACCTCCGGCTACCTTCTTGAATATTTCTATCGAGTCATTGGCACCTGCGGTACCGGAAATACTCATAGCTGAATAATTAGTATTTATTACAGGGAAAGCATAGTTAGCATTGCCCACGGAATTAAGGTTGATTGCTTTACTTCCATTACCATAAATAAGACATCTTGTAATTAAATTTTGTGTTCCGCCTGCAGAAGAAATAAGTATGCCATCAGTTGAATTATGTGCAATAGTATTTCCGGAAATTACAGAAGTAATTCCGGATCCCGGGATATAAATTCCATAGTCCTGATCGGAACCGGCAACTGCAGCACCTGCGGCATTACAACCAATATTATTCGCAACAATCGTATTGGTAGTACAAGAGTTATCAATGAATACTCCATAAGTTGTATTGCCCGAGATAATATTTCTATAGGACGTACTCGTCCCTCCTATTGTATTTGTATATGCTTTAAACATATATATGCCCCCCTGCTGAGGGTTAGCAGTAACAAATGTTGAACCATCTGCCCTTAGACCAATAATGTTACTGATCACATTAGTTTTACCATCGTTTTCCAAATTTATTCCGTATAGAGTATTGCCGGATATAACATTTCCTTCTCCAGCAGTTGTACCACCAATAGTAGTAAGCAAGTTTGTGCCGGGCTGATTCACATATATTCCATAATCCTGTGAAGAGCCAGCAATCACTGAAGCTCCATCGCTTGCAAGTCCAATATAATTTCCTTTAATAACGTTGCCCGAAGCGTTGGCCCCAATTTCAATACCATCTGTTAGATTGCCGGAAATTATATTTCGAAACAATGATGTTGAACCCCCAATAATATTATTTCTTCCATTGCTTAGAAAGATTCCGTTTTTCTGAGCATTCGAGCCCATTTCGGTGGAACCATCCTTCTGCGCACCAATAATATTTCCAAATATATAATTACCCGTAGTGGCAGTTGTGCCTGTCATATAAATCCCCGCAGTGCCATTTCCTGATATAAGATTTCCTCCTCCCGAAACACTATTACCAATGTAATTTATGGTGGCATTACTCGCTAGTGTTATACCATAATTTTGAGCAGAGGAAACACTTGCGGCGCCGGATGAATTAGCGCCAATATAATTTCCCTGTATATAATTACCGGTGCTTGTTGAACCTGTAATATATATACCATATGTTTCATTTCCAGAAATGATATTTTTTGCCCCGGGGTTTGTACCGCCTATACTGTTATCTGAGGAAGTTGAAATATACACGCCATAGTGCTGGAGATTGGAAGCAACATAAGTTGAACCGTCTTTTTGTGCACCAATAATATTTCCAACCACAGTATGCGACCCAATAGCCGTAGCACTGGTACAATAAAAACCTGCTGCAGAGCCTGCCCCATTATTTTGCCCGGAAATTAAGTTTCCTTCCCCCGACACTGTTCCTCCAATAGTATTTCCAGCACCAACGTTCGTAAAATAAATTCCATAATCCTGTGAACTTCCGGAAATAAAAGTGACGCCATCCGTTCCAAGGCCAATGTAATTACCTTTAATTACTGTGCCATTAGAAGTTGCACCGGTTGCATAAATTCCATAGCCAGTGTTCGCAGAAATGACGTTCCTGCTTCCCGAAGCACTTCCTCCTATTATAGTACCCGGAGAAGAGCTTATGTAAACACCATATTGCTGACTACCCGATGACAACGTGGAACTCCCATCAGAAGCAGTGCCAATATAATTTCCTACTATGGTAGTTCCTGCAGTGGGATTTAATTGTTGAATACCATAAGAAGTATTACCTGAAATCAGATTGCCTTCCCCTGCTCCAGTGCCACCAATAGTTACCGGAACAGATAAATTATTGTTAAGCAGAATTCCGATAGGCTGAGTACCCAAGGCGGCAGTTCCATTTATGTTAGTGCCTATATAATTTCCTTTAATTGTATTCCCGGAGGACCCATTCTGAATCAATATACCCTCCAAACTATTATTAGATATTATATTCCGTGCAGCGCCCGTACCTCCAATTGTATTATTTGTTGAGCCTAACAGATTAATCCCAAAAAAACAAGTAGCTCCGGCTAAAGTGGATGTTCCATTGGCCTGTATTGCACCAAGAAGATTTCCCTGTATGGTGATATTGCTGTTGGTGGCACCCAAAGAAAGCCCTGACCAGTTACCGGCAATAAGATTGCCTTCTCCGGCAGCAGTGCCTCCAATGGTAATGTTGGTTATATTGCTATTGAAGTATACACCATATTGCTGAGCACTTGATGTAATAAATGAAGTTCCATTACTAGCAGGGCCGATGTAGTTTCCTTTTATTACGTTTCCGGTTGACCCTGCTCCGATAATGTATATTCCATAATACCTATGCGCGGATATCGTATTCCTTGCACCTGATGAATTACCACCAATAGTATTATTGGGCGAACCACTTATATATATACCCTGCTCCTGGTACTGATTAAGATACGTAATACCATCCGCCCTTGGTCCGATTATATTTCCAACAAAAGTATTTCCAACACCGCTATTGGTATATATTCCATAGCCGGTACCACCAGCCGCAATACCATTTCCGGAGATAACATTACCATCTCCTGCAGTAGTTCCTCCTATAGTATTATTGCCTGCAGAGCTGGTAAGGAATACACCAAAATCCTGTGAGCTGGTGGTGATAAAAGTAGTACCATCAGAAGAAAGACCAATATAGTTTCCCTTTATTAAATTCCCTGTTGCCGATGCTCCTGTAATATACGTTCCGCATGTTTCATTCGCTGAAATAATATTCCTAGATCCGGCTGCACTTCCGCCAATGATATTATTGGGAGAACTACTGATATACACTCCGTAAGCCTGAGGATTAGACGTAACATATGCACTACCATTGGTCCGCGGACCAATGGTATTTCCTTTTATTGTATTCGTTCCCGAGGTACTGGTTATATAAACACCATAAGTATTCCCAGAAATCACATTCTTTTCTCCGGCCGTTAAACCTCCAATAATGTTAGAGCTTGCAGATCCACCAACCTCTATTCCGTAGTCTTGTGAACTGGAGGATATGATCGTGGTTCCATTTATATCTAAACCAATGTAATTACCTGATATAATATTAGTGGATGAAGAAGTCCCGAGGAAAATACCGCTTGTTTCATTGGCGGATATTATATTACGATAGTCAGAAGAAATTCCACCAACTGTATTTCCCGAAGCAGCCCTGAATACGATACCATACAGCTGAGGATTTGATGTAACATAAGTTGTTCCGTTAGTCCTTGGACCTATGATATTACTGGCAATTGTATTTGAACTTCCGGTAACGAACAATCCCGAAAAAGTATTTCCGGAAATTACATTACCAACAAAGAAAAGGCTTGCATCACCTCCTATAATGTTACTGGACCCTGAAATCTCAATTCCGTAATCTTGTGCGCTTGAAGCTATAATGCTTGCACCATCCTTTGCAAGACCTATATAATTACCTTCTACAGTATTCCCATCTCCGTTTATATTAATTCCCACTCCCTCATTACCGGAGATCACGTTACGGTAGTTTCCTAAAATTCCACCAATAGAATTGCTTGGGGAGCCATTAGTAATATCTACCCCATACGCATGGGGATTAGAAGCCACCAATGTTGTACCATTAGCTTGTGGGCCTATGATATTTCCTCTGACATAATTTATGCCAACTTTACTATCAATGCTTATTCCTGAGGATACATTTCCGGATATAACATTTCCCTGTTCTGCATCTAAAATATCTCCTGTAATATAATTATCTGTAGCCTCATCAGTAATATAAATACCATAATGCTGTACTGCGCCAGCCACTACTGTTGTCCCGTCCGCCTGAAGACCAATAATATTTCCATTGACAATATTTCCATAACTTCTGGCAGAAGTAATAAGAATCCCGGCAGAAGGTAAATTTCCTGTAGCGCTAAGATCAATGTTCAATCCCGAAATAAGATTGGTACCTGCAGCTGTTCCATCGCCAACAATATTATCATGACCAACGATAACTATTCCAAAATAAGTATTGGCACCCCTGGTTGTGCCTGTGTAATCCAACCCAATATAACATCCCAATACCTGGTTATTTGAGCCCTCAATATAAATACCAATATTTACAGGCGTAGGGGAACCGGGTGCAGCTCCTGCTGGGGCACCAAAATTTTGAAGAACTAACCCTTGTATAATATTTTTGTCAGAAGCAACAGTGAGTCCAGTTAAAACAGAATTCGTTGAGTTGTTGAGAATTATAGAATATATTGGATCGAGCGGGGTAACAGAAGTAACATTCATTGCTGGAACCGTGTTGGGAATGCCGGGATCCGATACATTAGCCCAACCATCAATGGTAACACCATCATTATCTGTAATTGCTGGTAAAGGTCCTGTAATGTCGATCACATGAGGGCCACCACCACCAATTTTGAAATCTATCAGATCAGCGCCAGGGTTTCCATTGGCCTCATTAATGGCCCAAGACAGGCTCCCCGCGGGCACCCCTGAGCCATCATCAGTAATTTCTGTTACAGTATATGTAATACCCTTGGCGAAAACAGATACCAGTGATAAAACACATAAGAAAAAATGCCTTGTCAAAATTTTTCGTTTTTTAACGCAATGCAATTTCATTAGGCAGCAGACAGGAAACTGTTAGATTAATTTATCAATCCTTTCCAGGATACTAAATATACTTATTTCGTCTATAAAAACCACTAAAAATTTAGTTTTTATAGTCTTACGTATCAACCTCCTTATACTGGTTTATGTTTAGTCTTGTTTCATAAAACATCGGTTTTGATCACTTATTACGTTATGAAACGTTATTACGGCTGCATGGTGCTATAAATTATATAACGATACCGTTGCAAAGACAAGCTTTGCGCGCGCATATTCTACCGTCTTTTGCTTATTGCTATATCTGAAAAAGATTTTTTTTCTATTTTACTTTCAATCCATAATAATAGATTTATGAATTCAAAAACTGTTTTTTCGTAGGGATCCTTTACATAGATTAAAAATTCGTTTTTTAATTTTTTTTGTAACGTGATGGCTGGCTTTCTATTTGACTCTAACATATGTTTAAAAAAAGACAATACACTTTCTTCTGTTTTATACAATAATTTTTTCCCACTCAGGTATCGTCGTGACGATTGAATGATATAACTTAATGTATCCATATCATTTAACTCAAAGTGAATAAGGAGATTCAGTATTCTTGCCAAAGAAAAAAGATCCTCACGCACCTTGTCATTCCTGTCGATGATCAATTTTGACAGCCATTGTTTTGCCAAACGATATTCCCCAGCTAAAAAATAAAAATATGATATATTGAAAATGAATCCCACCTCCGTCGTTTTATCTATCATGCCTTCGAAAGTTTTTAGTCCGGTGGAAATATTTTTTACCACCCTTCTTCCTCCATCAATGTCTGTTCTCATAATCATATAACGCAATTCCGAAAGGTTAACAATCTTGAATATTCTCAGTTCAATATGCTGCGTGTATCGGTTAAGTGTTGCTGTCATTGCCTTCACTTTTTCAAGTGCGCTGAGAAAATGTGAGTACTCTTTTATTTTAAGCGCTGTCAGCAAAAAATTATTCAAACCAATCACATAATAGGTCGGCTGATCAATGGCTACGTTCATTTTACTCTCAATACACTTTAATGCTTTGCCTGCGGCCTCAAACGCTTTTCGATATTCACTCCTCTTATCATAATACAAAAAATGCAGGGTGTGAAAATAAAATCCGGATTGTATAGAGGAACCCCCATCATTATTTTGAAGCAAAGAAGACGAAAATAAATTTTCATACTTTTTCTTTAATTCAGCATCTCTTACTGATGCTTTCTTTCTCATAGTGAGAAAAACTTTCGCATGCAATTGTTGAAACCTTCTTTTCTCAAGGTGTTTCTCCATATTCAACTGTTCTTCAGAAAAGCTTTTCATCATCAGCGCCTCCAATGTTTCCATATCTTCCAGAGCGAAAGCAACACGGTATTCCCATTCGCTGATCTCCTGCAAAGCAATAAATTTTTCGTGCCCGGAGGCAAGTCCTTTTGCTTTTTTCAATATTTTATAACATTGCTGGTACAACGCCTTTTCGTTAAACAATACTTCAACATCCTGCAAAAGGTTTTTGATCTTAAGTTCAATCGATGTAACCGCATGAAAACTTCTCAGGCTTGTCAGAATGAGTTTGTATAAATAATTTTTCGTAACGTGTATTTGTTTAGCAAATGTTTCCTTCCTGTACTTTTGAAGAATTAATTTTTCATCGTACACCTTCATTTTATCCATTTCTTTAAATAAGAGAATGTAAATTCTCATTCCCCTTCCCGAATATTTATCCGCATAAATGGCAAAATGCCTTTTTTCGTTTTGTGTTAAGGATTTAATCAGAACAAAAAGATCTTCAGATGGCTTCATAAATTCTACATATAGAATACAATAAATATAGTAATTACGGCTGTTTAATCATCAATTACTATATATATAAATTATACAGTTATGGCCACTATTCTTTTAATCCCTATAACTGTCCTCCTACCTTTGAAACAATTAAAAAAACCTCCCTTACGGGGGAAACACAATAATCAAACACAAACAAAATGAAAACACAAATACAGAACTTTACAAAAGCGATAATAACCGCAGCACTTTTTCAAATAGGCACGCATGCCTACAGTCAAACTTTTACCAATATCGCGACTGATGTAGCCACCGATGTAGGAGCATACTCAACTTATCCCGATGGCGGAGCATTGTCATATTACTATGACAATGTAGGCGACTCACTATGGTTCAGGGTAAGTATCATTAGCAATCACAGCACGTCTACATTTGGAATGAATATTTTTATTGATACAGATAACAACCAGTCAACAGGTAATGCATGGTGGGGAACAGCCCCGCAAAATGCTACATTTAAATATGAAAAATATTTAACTGCATGGGTAAGCGGCGGACCAAACTTTACCGGAACAATTGGAATAGGTGATTATGGAGGATCGCAAATGGGAACACCCAATTATACCAACCTGGCACAAAACAACCTGGTTGTAAAATCAGATGGAAGTTCAAAAACATTTACACTGGGAGTAAAGCGAAGCGCCATTGGCTCTTCCTCTACCATTAATGTGATCGCTGTTGTAGGTACCAATCAATACTGGAATGACGCGGTGCCAAATACAGGGTACGGAACAATTACAATAACAGGAATTCATGATTTAAACAATTCATTGAACATTCAGACCTATCCTATTCCCGCCACCGACAAAATAACTATTCAGGGATTAGAAAAGGGAAAGGCCGCATCTGTTTCCATTTTTAACATTCTTGGTGAGTCTGTTTACACAGGTGTATTGGAAACCATTACCTCACCATTGAACGAAATAAATGTGAGTACGCTTGCTAAAGGAACTTATATTTTGCAGGTTACACAAAATGAATTAACAAAGACAAGTAAAATTATTATTGGAGGAAATTAATTATCAGAAATCTTTTACGCCATTACGGTTTAATGCTATTTATAAATACAAAACATGCAAATATTTCCCTCTCCTTTTGGAGAGGGACTAAGGGTGAGGCAAAAAAAAGAAAGGCTGTTTTGTATTTATAAATGGGATTAACCTATCTGTTTGAAATAATTTCTTTTGGGAAAAAGACAGTTTCAACATCCGCGAGCAGCTCGCAATGGTGTTTAATCAGAAGTGTTTTTGTCCAAAGGAATTTCCGCCCAACCATCCTGTGGGATTTGTATTGAATCTTGAGCAGTTTATCCAAAAGTATTTCAGAAATATCAGGATCCGTTGTGTAAAATTTCACATAAAACTTTTTACTCATCATATCTTTGGGTTTTATATCAGTCCCTTTTGATCTTCCTGTATATATTTTACCATTTACTTTAAAAGAATAATCATATTCAAATCTAAAATGAGCCGTATGATATTCATCAATTACTCCAATACTCATCCGATTTTTCCCATTTAATTTTAGCCGATTACATTCTGCTTTCATTACAACAAACACAGCAAAACCAACCATAAGAGTTATCACCACGTTTCTACTCCAATTTTTGTTTCTTTGTTCGGCCATTGACTTTACTTTTCTTCCAACAAGGCTTTCAAAAACACATCCATCTCCTTTGTAAACTTATCATACCCCTCCCCTGTTCCGGGTCCGGAGAATCCCGTGTGTATTTTTCTGACAACCCCCTTTTTGTCAATGAAAATTGTTGTCGGGAAAGCCATTACATGATTTAACACGGACAATGTTTCCCCCGCCTTTGTTTTGTCTGCAGGGCCTGCCAGTAAAAAATCATATTTCGTTCCGTAATAATCTTTCATTTTTTTAATATTCTTCACAGCTATATAATCTTCCCTTGCTTTTTCAAATGCCAAAGCAACAACTTCGAGTCCCTGCGAATTATATTTGTTATGTATTTCTGTAAGCCATGCTGTTTCATCTTTACAGTTAGGGCACCATGAACCCATTACCTGTACGATCACAACCTTGCCTTTATATTTTTCATCACTCAATGAGACAGTGTCCCCGTTTATTGAAGGAAAAGAAAAAGAAATATTTTTATATCCCGGTTTCAATGTCGTAAGCGAATCCGCATTCGCCAATTGAAAGGATTCATTTTTTTTCGCTGTCCATTTTTCATGGTGATGTATGCCCGACCAGAATTCACCTGTCATAGCATTATCAGCACCAATCAATGCATTAAATAAAAAAGCATGTGCGCCATCAAAACAAGAAAGCATTAACGTATCTGCATCAATACATCCATCGAGATAACGGTAGTCTCCGGTCTCTGTCAAAAAAGTTCCCGTTACACTAGATCCGTTTTGTTTGAAAACGCCAATAGCGATTTCTTCCTCTTCGGTGCCCGCACTAAACAACACTTTCCAGCGCCCTGCAACATTTTTTGTTGTTGCACAATTTTTTTTGAAACGAAATGCCTGACCATACTTAGCATTAAAGTCTATAACATATTTTTCACGACGGGCATAATTGAGCCAAAGCCCTGCTATTTCTTCGTCATTAAATTCGCCGATAACCTGCGAGTCAAAAATCGGCGGCTGAAAAATAATGGTCTTGTCTTTTGTGGCGATCTCATCCACCACAATTTTTTCTTCACCGTTTATAATAGTAAATACATAACCAGTGTCTTTGTATTTTACTTCGAAAGTAAATGGCAGATAAATTCCTCTCGTAGAATCTAAGGTCAGCGTTGCACGCCACATGCCTTCCTTAAGTTTCGGCAGGCCTGATTTTTTATCTGCGCATCCCGAAAAAAAAATTATAGTGATAATTAAAATGTAATATATCTTACGCATCTCCAAATTTTATTCCCTGTGCCAAAGGTAATTCCTTACTATAGTTAATAGTATTTGTCTGCCTGCGCATATATACCTTCCAGGAATCAGATCCTGATTCACGTCCACCGCCCGTTTCCTTTTCTCCACCAAACGCGCCGCCTATTTCTGCACCAGATGTTCCGATATTTACATTTGCTATTCCACAATCAGATCCCTCTGCTGAAAGAAATTTTTCCGCTTCCTGTAAGCTGTCTGTAAATATTGAAGAGGATAATCCCTGCGGCACGTCATTGTGTTGTGCAATGGCATCGTTCAGTGTTCTATATTTTGACAAATAAAGTATAGGCGCAAATGTTTCTTCTTTTACAATATTAAATGAGGCTTCAACTTCAGCAATACAAGGCGTAACATAGCAGCCCGAAGCATATTCATTTCCATTCAACACTTCTCCTCCCGCAATTATTTTCCCACCTTCCTTTTTTACTTTTTCAATTGCGGAAGAATAACTTGATACGGCCATTTTATCTATCAATGGCCCAACAAGCGTTCCCGTTTCCAATGGATGTCCAATTTTAATTTGTTTGTACGCATTCACCAATTTTTGTTTGAACATATCGTACACATTCTCCTGTATAAACAATCTTCGTGTCGTGGTGCATCGTTGTCCTGCAGTTCCTGCTGCTCCAAACAAAGTTGCATGCAATGCTAAATCCAGATTAGCTTTATCACTTATTATAATTGCATTATTACCTCCCAACTCCAATAAACTTCTTCCCAATCTTTTTGCTACGGCCTCACCCACTGCTTTACCCATTCGTGTTGATCCTGTAGCAGAAACCAATGGAACTCGTTTATCACTTGCAAGCAATTCGCCGATCTTATAATCACCGATCAATAAATTACAAACACCTTCCGGAACATTATTTTCTTTCAACACTTTTGCAATTATATTTTGACACGCAATGGCACACAATGGTGTTTTTTCCGAAGGCTTCCATACTATTACATCTCCGCAAACCATTGCCAGCATGGTGTTCCAGGCCCATACTGCGACAGGAAAATTAAAAGCGGATATAACACCCACTATACCCAATGGATGGTATTGTTCGTACATCCTATGGCCCGGGCGTTCTGAATGCATAGTTAAACCGTAAAGCTGGCGCGATAAGCCAACTGCAAAATCACATATATCGATCATTTCCTGTACTTCACCCAAACCCTCCTGGTAAATTTTTCCCGTTTCGTATGAAACCAATTTTGCAAGCGGTTCTTTATTTGTTCTTAATTCATTTCCAATTTGTCTTACAATTTCCCCGCGCTTAGGAGCGGGAATTATACGCCAGGCAGCAAAAGCCTGTTGAGCTTTGTTAATAATTTTTTTATACTCATCCTTTCCTGCCATACTAATGCCGGCAATTAAAGATCCGTCAGTCGGTGAATAGGATTCTAATTTCTCTCCATCACATTTTAGCCAATCACAACCGGTTGAAGCGCCTTCGTTAAGAGCGTTTATTCCTAACTGTTTTAATGTAGTTTTTATATCTGTACTTATCATGTCGAATGTTATTTGAGCTTAAAGTTACGAAATACTATTTCTTTATTCCTGGTATCTTATCAAGGTAACTTTTGATGAAAATTGACTTTCCAATTGCTAAAGTGCCTGGTAAGTTTGTTCAAAATAAAAACTAAACTAATGGAAACGAAAAAAGTAAAATTAAACGAAATTAAAGTAGAAAGTTTTGTTACATCATTAGATACCAAACAAAAGCAAACATTTGTTGGAGGAGCGACACCCACTGTTATTGTTGGAGGAGTAATAGGAAATGTTGTAACAGCCTTTTTAACAGATATAATTGTAAAAGAAACACGTGGTATTATTGCAACTTCGGTAGATTTAACAGGGCAAATTACATCATTTAACCCTCAAATGTGCGATAATGCTGGAGGTACCGGTGGCAGTATTATTGTTGGAACAACAAATGTAAATTCACCGTGCAGACATCAAACATTAAATACAGGAGGTAACGGTTCTCTGTAAACCAAAATTTTCTTTCGAGGCATCATAGAGCCTGTTTAAATTTTATTCTATTGTATTAAATATTGGGTCGCTCTCGATAAGGGCAAAGCCTCGCTCAAAGCGACTTGTTAAGTATTTTACTAAAATTTAAATAGGCTCTTTGGAAAACGTTTGATAAAAAATGGGACACAAAGAACTGCACTACCAATTATAGCCTTCAAAAATCTCAGGCCTCAATGGATTAAAATACAGGGGTTGAGGCTCTCGAAACACACACTTAGAAATCAAAAGGTACAGTTCTTCGTACACCCTAAAAAAATTTGATTCACCTATCATGAGAAAAATTATATTGCTTTTCTTTCTTATCGCTGCAAATAATACCTTCCCACAAGGGCAATGGGTTTGGTTGCATGGAGATAAGGCAAGTACATTTAATAAATTGTATTCGTTTGGGACAAAAGGAATAGCGAGCCCGAATAATATACCACGCCCTCGGTATGAAGCAGCAGAATGGAATGATCTGCAGGGTAACTTTTGGATGATGGGAGGAAGAGCGGGAAATCCGAGTAATCCGGGAAACATCCAGGATGGTTTATCTAACGATATGTGGAAATACAATCCAGTCACCAACGAATGGACCTGGATGAATGGAAGCCAGCATTTTAATCAGCCTGCCATATTGGGTGTGCAAGGAATATCATCCACAAGTAATATTCCGGAAGCAACCGAATACGGGCGACCTTGCTGGACCGATTTGAATGGGAACTTTTGGCTTTTTACCAATGCAGTAATGTGGAAATACAATGTCTCGTCAAACGAATGGACTTGGATTCATGGAACAGCAGGCTCTTCAGCAAACTACGGAAGTAAAGGAGTTACAAGTGTTTCAAATAATCCGGGGGTTCGCATTGAAACCTCATGCACATGGGTGGATAACACCGGAAATCTTTGGATGTTTGGAGGACTAACAAATCCCTCTACGGCATTTAACGACCTTTGGAAATTTGACATTAATTTAAATCAGTGGAGTTGGATGAGTGGTGATAGTGCTGCCAACATCTTTGGTAATTATGGGAGCAAAGGAATTGCTAACACTAACAACAAGCCCGGTGCAAGGGTGGCCAATGCAAGTTGGAAAGACGAAAACAATAATCTTTGGCTGTACGGAGGTTACCGTTACGTAAATGCATACCCTATTGTTACGAATCAATATTTTTTTTATAATGATATGTGGAAATACAATATTGCAACAAATGAATGGACTTGGATAAGCGGTGATAGCTCATACAATAATATGCCGAATTACGGAACACAATGCCTTAGTGGCACCAATAATAATCCTGGTGGCAGATTAAAAACACAAGCAAGATGGACAGATAACTGTGGAAATTTTTGGCTCTTCGGTGGAGCAGTATTCGACTCATCTCAAATTACAGTTGAGAAAAATGATCTTTGGAAGTATAGTACAAAAACTAATGAATGGACCTGGATCGGTGGAGATAAAACAAACTTTCCTCCCGGAAACTATGGAACAATGGGGGTTGTCAATTCTAATAATAGCCCTCCGGGAAGAAGAGGGGCAAATGCCTGGGTTAATAGTAACGGACTTTGGTTATTTGGGGGCAGCTTGCTTAACGATATGTGGCACTACATTCCCGAAAATATAAACGCAGATTTTACGCTTAACACCGATTGCAAAGAATATGAAAAACAATTTATTCTCACTGCTGAGACCTATTGTACAAATGAAGTAAATAATGTAGCCTGGAATTTCGGTGATCCGGCATTCGGGATTAAAAACTATTCCAGCATCACCAACCCTTTGCATATTTATTCCGAACTAAAAAATAGCCAAGTATCCTTAACCACTAAAGGTTGCTTTTATTCAAGTAAAACTATTTCAACAGATATTGAATTATGTGAAAAAATTCCTTGTACAGAATTATTTATACCAAATGTATTTTCTCCTAATAATGATGGAAGCAATGACGAATTAAAAATATATGCCAACAATGTAAAACAATTAACACTTCAAATTTTTAACCGTTGGGGGGCAAAAGTTTTTGAAACTACTGATGTTGAATTCAATTGGAATGGAATGCAAAACGGGTACATGCTAAACTCGGGCGTTTATTCTTACCTGGCTAAAATAATTTGTTCCTCGGGAAAAGAGTTTCAATATTCAGGAAACATTTCATTGATACGATAGAAAAACTCGTACTAAACAACAATACAATTGGCCTGCGTTTACTTCCTTCATCGAGGTAACTTTTGAGTAAAACTAATTTTCAAAAAATACTATGGCGATATAAATTGGTTGTTGAAAGCATTTAAACATTCCCTTTATGAAAATAAAATTATTTACCATATCCGCCTTTTTAAGCCTTGTGATTATTGCGAATGCGCAGCCGGGTAATCAATATGTAAATCACGCTCCTCTTAGAGGTGATGGTATGCAACTTACCGAAAACAAGGGACAAGTAGTGGATATGAATGGTCAATTGCGCCCTGATATTTTATACACAGGCGACGGCGGCGGAGCTAAGGTATATTTACGTAAGGGGGGATTTAGTTATGTATTTACAAAAACAGACGGCTTAAAAAATTTTGAACCCTCAATTGATAAAAAAGAATTTTTAAGAACAACGTATAAAAATCCTTCTTCAACAATTCAACAATCCGGGAATACGACAATTCAATTTCATCGAATAGATGTAGATTTTGAAAATAGCAACGTAAACGTAAGCTCGCTTAATGAAGGCCGTGTAGAGGGCTATACCAATTACTATTATGGTCATTGCCATGATGGTATCCTGAATGTAAATTCTTACAACGAAGTAACACTAGAAAATATTTATGATAATATAAATGTGAAATATTATGGAAATAAAGAACGTGGACTAAAATACGATATTGTTGTAAAGCCCGGCGGAAACCCCAACGATATTAAACTAAAATACAGCGGAGCAGAAAGTATAACGTTGGAGAACTCAACGTTAAAACTCGAAAGTTCATTAGGAACAATAACGGAATACATGCCTCGGGTATACCAAAACATTAATGGGAAAATAGTTGACATAAAAACAGAATATATTTTAGACGGTACGACAGTGGCCTTTAAAATTCACAAGTACAACTTACAGCTCCCTCTAGTAATTGATCCTGCCGCGAACTGGGTAACATACTATGGAGGAACGAGTTCTGAACAAGCAAATTCTATCACCACCGACCCCATAGGGAATATTATTTTTACCGGTATTACAACATCTATTAATTTTCCTATTTCGGCTGGCTCCTTTCAGTCAGTTGCGCCAACTAACCTTGACGCTTTTTTAGTAAAAATGGATGCGGATGGCAATCGCATTTTCGCAACTTACCTTGGCGGTACAAAAGCAGAAACAGGGTACGGCATTGCTACAGATAATTCCGGAAATATTTTAGTAACCGGAAAAACATGGTCAAAAGACTTACCTGTGGGATCAACCGGAGGAAATGTGGTTCATCAGAGTTTGTGGGGAGGAGGAGCTACCGCAAACAACGATGCTTTCCTTTTTAAATTCGATCCAACAGGCGCGAGAATATGGGGAACTTATTATGGAGGAACCGGAGAGGATTTTGGTTACGATGTTTGTGTCGATAAAAATACAAATGAAATATACCTATATGGACAAGCGTATTCAACAAATGCAATTTCAACGAGCGGTTCGTTTCAACAAGCTAAAGCAAGTGGTTTGTCAGATGTGTTTGTAGCAAAATTTAATGCTAATGGCACTCGTTCATGGGCGAGTTACATAGGTGGTTCAGGAATGGAAGATTGCGGTGGTATCGATTGTGACCCGTTGGGTAATGTATATATTGGAGGGTACACATCTTCCGCTAATTTTCCAACTTCCATTGGCGCTCATCAAAGTATTAAACCGCCCGTTTGGGTAACGTCTTTTGTTTTTAAATTTAGTTCCACAGGAAACAGATTGTGGGCAACCTATTATGGAGGTAATGTGGGAGAGTATGGAGAGGCAATTGCATGTGATCTTTTAGGTAATGTAATACTCGCGGGCAGCACCAGTTCCACTATAGGAATGTCAACCGCAGGAGTATGCCAGACAAATCAAAGATGCTCGAACGGAAATGCTTTTATCGTTAAATTCAATAGTGCAGGTGTAAGACAATGGGGCACCTATTTTGGCGGAAGCAAAGGAGTTCCTGGTGTTGCAGGTGGTGAAGAGGTTTCGGGTTTGGCTTGCGATGCAAATAATAACATCGTAGTAGCTGGTGATACGTATAGTATTGATCTTCCTGTGAGCAGTTGTGCAGTTCAAAAAATACTTATCGGATCAGAGGATCAATTCATTGCAACATTTTCTCCAAGCGGAGTATGCATTTGCTCAGATTATTTAGGGCAAGGAGGGCCAACATCTATGGACAACGAAACCTGGCCGGGCGCAGGAGGATGCATTGCAGTAAGTGGGGTTAGCGTTTATCTCGCTGCTTCCACATATTGTAACTACCCTGTAACGAGCGGCGCATATCAAGCCGCTTGTGGAGGATCGTCGGATTGTGCTATAGCAAAAATATGCCTGACAAAATGCGGAGTAACTACTATCCCAATTAACTTTACAAATAACACAAATGTATGTGAAGGTAACACTGTTGGTTATACACTTAACGTTAGCTCTTGTGATTCTGCAGAAACTACTTACCAATGGACCTTAAATGGAGCTACGCCTTCTACTTCAACCGAACAAAATCCAACCGTTACTTATCTTACACCAGGCACATATTTTACTAAAGTAGTTGTTAGCACACCGTGCGGAACAGATTCCTTAACTAAGAATTCCGCTATCACCGTTGACCCATTGCCCAGTGTAAATATTGGAAATCTTAGCACATGCATTGGGCAAAGCACAACCATAAGTGCAACAGCAAATGGTGGCACTCCAATTTATTCTTATGCCTGGAACAATGGTTCAACGGGAAGTACAATAATTATTTTCCCAACTGTTACAAGCGTTTACAGTGTTTCTGTTACTGATGCGAATGGTTGTATAGGCGCTGCTTCGAATAACATTATGGTGAATCCATTACCCGAAATAAACTTTTCTCAAAATGACAGTGAGGGGTGCGCGCCTGTATGTATTAGTTTTACACCACAAAGTAATCCTCCTGCAGTCCTTGCAAAATGGACATTTGGAGATAGCACCAATTCCAATACATTAAACCCTAGTCATTGCTACGTTATACCCGGCAGTTATCCGGTAGCGTTAACAATAACAGATATCAATGGCTGTACGGCATCAGTTAATAAACCAAATGCCGTACAAGTATATAGCCAACCGCTTGCAGCATTTATAATTAATCCTTCAGGAGTTGTACCTCAAAATTCTGTAATTAATTTTACGGATACCTCTTTAGGAATAATAAATTCATGGCAATGGAGTTTTGGCAATGTAAATAAATCTTCATCCAGTCAGCAAAGCCCCAATTTTAACTATCAAGATACAGGCACTTACAGAATACAATTAATAATAACAAATGTTTATGGTTGTTCAGATACCGTCTACAAAATTATTACAATTGACGAAGAAATTGATGGAGAGCCTACTCTTTATATAGCAAATACATTTACTCCGAATGGTGATGGAAAGAACGATATGTTCTTACCTTTTAACACAGGCATTTCTTCTTCAAAATATTTATTTTCAATATTCGACCGCTGGGGAAGTTTAATTTTCGAAACGAATGATCCTTCTCAGGGCTGGAATGGAAGAGCTAACGGTGGAAAAAATATTGCTCAGGAAGACACTTATGTGTGGAAACTTGAATACACAAATTTAATGGGTGCTAAAAAAAGTTTATTAGGTAGCGTAAATATAATACGATGAGTTTACTACCGGCTCGCCTTCCTTTCATTAAATATTTGTGCCATAGAACATTTTCGAATTTTGCTATCTATCCAAACCAGATAATCAAAGGAGTTAAGTGCCTTTGCCTCTGAAGGATTTTTAATTATCTCTTCAATTTCTTTTTTGAGTTGTGTAAAAGCAAGTGCGTGTTTTGTTTCATCAATATTTTTTATGATTTCCTTTTGAAAAAAGTTTACAATCGTACTATCAAGTTTAAATTTTGAGTCGTTCTTTTTTAGGCTATTCAGCGTAGATTTTACCAGGTAGATGAGATAATCAATATTCCCTAATTCGTAATGAATAATTATGCTTAAAATTTTTGCATCCTGAAACAAATCCTGGCGAATTTTTTTTTCATTTGTATTAATCAGCTCATTTAACCATTTCACAGCATTTTTGTATTGCCCTATAATTAAATATAAGGCTGAAGACATAAAATAAAAACTAAGCAATGTATCCTTGTCTATCAACTTTTGATAATCATTTTCCTTAGCTATAAACTGAATCTTTTTTTCTGCATTTAAAAATTGATTGGATTCCGCAAAGTAATACAACTGAATAACATTGGATTTCAGAATAAGTGTATTGCATTTTTTTGTTTTCAGTTTTTGTGGGAGCGTGGTAAAAAATGCATTTACTTTATTATAGCACCTCAACAACTCATCCCCCCTTTTCAACATATAATGATACGTCAATAACCTTACCATACCCTCAATGTAATCCAACGAATGAGTTTGTAAATGGGCCGAATCCTTTTCAATAAATTCAATCCACCGTTTTGTATAATTACAATTTTTTTCAAAATCGCCAAGGATTCTATAAATGCCTATATAGGAATAGTAGTATGATTTTTTTGCATTAAATGAGAGTGCCTTTTTTTCACTCGAAAGCAAGGGGTGATTCAGTAATTTTTTAATCTCATTTTTCGAATGTGAACTCCTGTTAACGGGGTGCTTTCCTAAAAAAGGAACAGAGGTAATAAACTGCAACTGGCGAAACTCAAGAGAATTTTTATAGATATCTACGAATTTAAAATCTTCCGAAAAGCTGTCGATCAAATGTTTCGAAAGGTCTTCCTCCAGGTTCATTTCGGCTCGTATTATATCGCGCTTCCATGAAAACACTGAAAAAAGATATGGCAATCTTTCGTGCTCAATCGCTATCTTCTCAGCTTTTAAAATTGCCCTTTTTGCAACAGAAAATAATTTTTTATTAAAGGGGAGTTCTAAAAATAGAATGTTAAAAACAATCTAATAAAATCGTATCTAAGCATTTAAATTATGGAATTATTTTATTTCTATTTGCAGAATGAAATCAAGTAAAACACAAGC
>Ga0163149_10001624_pt1 | contig 28636 bp, 24 predicted proteins | sample OliLakLV19MP5G1_FD_148604 | JGI IMG/M metagenome (GOLD analysis project Ga0163149, IMG submission 148604) | Freshwater microbial mat bacterial communities from Lake Vanda, McMurdo Dry Valleys, Antarctica - Oligotrophic Lake LV.19.MP5.G1 | ecosystem: Environmental > Aquatic > Freshwater > Lake >... | reverse complement strand
CACAGCCATAACTCTCCAAAAACAACTTTTTGCCGTTGGGTTTAGCTGGTTGCTCCAACATTAATGCTTCACCTTGTTTGCTCTCGTCAATTACTTTATTCTCGCTCATTTTCTTTTTTACTGGACGACAAAGATAATTAAAATAAATGGGTGACAAAATGGCGCATTTCGAATAATTTCACAAAAAAATAAAAAATTTATATATATATATTTATATATATATGTTTTGACAAAAGCAAATTTTATTTGCAAAAATCGTTTTTGATTTGTTTTCTTTGCAACGAATTTTGAGAAAATGGCATCTCAGCTATAATTCATTTTCATTAAACCAAAAACTAATTAGCTAGCGTATGAGCAAAAATTTAGTGATAGTGGAGTCCCCCGCAAAGGCAAAAACAATTGAAGGATTTCTAGGAGAAGGATTTACGGTAAAGTCGAGTTATGGTCACGTTCGTGACCTTGCAAAGAAAGGATTTGGAGTTGATATCGAAAACAATTTCACTCCTAATTATGAAGTATCTCCTGATAAATCAAAGGTAGTTAACGAGTTGAAAGCTTTGGCAAAAAAAGCAGAAGTGGTATGGTTAGCAACGGATGAGGATCGTGAAGGAGAAGCTATTTCATGGCATTTGTTTGAAGCTTTAAACCTTACTGAAAAGAGCACAAAACGTATTGTTTTTCACGAAATCACCAAACCAGCAATTCAAAATGCTATTGCAAACCCACGTACAATTGATAAACATTTGGTGGATGCACAACAAGCTCGTAGAATTCTAGATAGATTGGTGGGATTTGAATTGTCTCCTATTTTATGGAAAAAAGTTCGTCCGTCTTTGTCGGCTGGTCGTGTACAATCGGTTACTGTTCGTTTGATTGTGGAACGTGAACGCGAAATTGTTGCTTTTAATAGCACCTCTTCTTATAAAGTAACAGCCAATTTTATGGCTGGGAATGCCAATGTAAAAGCAGAATTATCTACAAAATTTAAAACGTTGGATGAAGCACGCGCATTTTTGAAAAAATGTGAAAATGCTGATTTTACTATAGATAGCTTAGAAACAAAACCTACAAAAAAATCTCCTTCTGCTCCCTTTACAACTTCTACTTTGCAACAAGAGGCAAGTCGTAAACTTGGATTTTCTGTTTCACAAACAATGGTGGTAGCCCAGAAATTGTATGAAAGTGGAAAGATTACTTACATGAGAACAGATTCTGTGAATCTTTCTGGAACAGCCATAGATCAAGCTAAAGCAGCAATCACTGGAAATTATGGTGAAAAATATTTAAATATTCGTCAATACAAAACAAAATCTAAAGGAGCACAAGAAGCTCACGAGGCTATTCGTCCAACGTATATCGAAAAACAAACTGTTGATGGCGATGCAGGTGAAAAACGTTTGTATGATTTAATCTGGAAGCGTACCATTTCTTCTCAAATGAGTGATGCTGAATTGGAAAAAACTACTGTTGTGATTACGGCATCTGGAACAACTGAAAAATTTGTTGTGCAAGGGGAAGTGTTGAAGTTTGATGGTTTCTTAAAAGTTTATTTGGAAGGAACGGATGATGAAGACGAAGAAAATAAAGAAGGAATGTTGCCTCCAATGAAAGTGGGAGAGCAATTAAAAGTGAATGAAATAATAGCGATGGAACGTTATACACATCATCCTGCTAGATATACGGAAGCAAGTTTAGTTAAAAAGTTAGAAGAACTTGGAATCGGTCGTCCATCTACTTATGCACCAACAATCTCTACTGTTCAAAAGCGTGAATACGTTGTGAAAGAAGATAGAGAAGGGGTTCAGCGTAACTTTAATGTTCTGATTTTAAAAGATCAAAAAATTAATGACGAAGTAAGAACAGAAGGTACTGGTGCAGAAAAATCAAAACTATTTCCGACTGATATCGGAATGGTTGTTAATGATTTTTTATTGAAAGAGTTTCCTCAGATTATGGATTTTAATTTCACTGCAAAAGTAGAAGAGGAGTTTGATGAAATTGCTGAAGGAAAAATATTGTGGACAAAAATGTTGGCTGATTTCTACAAGCCATTTCATAAAAATGTAGTGGATACTTCTGAAAATTCGGAGCGTGCATCAGGAGAACGTTTGCTTGGTGTTGATCCTGTTTCTGGAAAAAATTTATACGTGCGTATCGGTCGCTTTGGACCAATGGCACAGCTTGGTGAAGGCAATGATGAAAACAACAAGCCGAAGTTTTCTAGTTTGCGTAAAGACCAACGTTTGGATACAATTACTTTCCAAGAAGCATTGGATTTGTTTAAACTTCCGCGTGTTGCAGGAATGTTTGAAGACAAAGAAATGGTAGTGGCTGTTGGTCGTTTTGGACCTTATGTGCGTCACAACAGTTTGTTTATTTCTTTGAAAAAGGAAGATGATCCTATGACAGTTTCTACTGAAAGATGTGTGGAATTAATCCTTGCAAAACGCCAAGCCGAAATTGATAAATACATAAAAGTTTTTGAAGAACGTCCTGATGTTCAAGTCTTGAACGGTCGCTGGGGCGCATACTTGGTGATTGATGGAAACAACTTTAAATTACCGAAAGGAACAGATGCTCCCTCTTTAACTTTACAGGAATGTTTGGATATTGCTGCAGATCCTAAAAATGCAAGCAAAGGAAGTCGTTTCAAGAAAAAATTTGAAAAGAAACCATTCAAACAGGCAGCAGCAAAAAAAGCTACTCCAAAGAAGAAAGCCGTAAAGGGTGCTCCAATAGTGAAACTTGCTCCTAAAAAAGCAACTCCTAAAAAGAGTGCTCCTAAGAAAGCCGCAAAAAAAGCAGTCGCAAAAAAATAGTTTTGTTTCTTCTGTAACTTTTTGAAAGAAAGAAGTTATAGAAGAAACACATATTATTTTGAAACACAAGCAACCAAAATAATTTTTGTCGTCATTAATCAAAAGCTGGTATTTGAATAATTATTCGATATTTGTACGATGCAAGAATTTTTTACACCAATTGATACGAGTCACTTTAACGGAGCAACTAAGTATGCCACAACTTCCTACGGAAAACTTATCAATGCCTATCTGCAAGGTGGCGATTTTCCCAGTCTAGAAAACATTCAATTAGCAATTGTTGGCGTTGAAGAAGATCGAAAAGGATTGAATAATGAAGGTTGCGGACTCGCAGCGGATTACGTCCGCGAAAATTTATACAAATTATTTCAAGGAAATTATCAAATTAAAATTGCTGATTTAGGCAACATTAAAAAGGGAGATTCCATTGATGATAGCTATTTTGCAGTCACCGATGTTTTAGCACAACTGCTTCAAAAAAATATTATTCCGATTGTAATTGGTGGCTCTCAGGATTTAACTTATTGCAATTATTTGGCATACCAAAAAATGGAACAAACGATTAATATCGTTGCCATTGATTCTTCTTTTGATATTGGAGAAGGGGAGAAAAAACTGGACTCTCAAAGTTATCTTAGTAAAATAATTTTACACAAACCAAACATACTTTTCAACTTCAGTAATGTGGGTTATCAATCTTATTTTGTAGATCAAAATTCGGTGGAGTTGATGGATAAATTGTTCTTTGACACACATCGATTGGGGAAAATTAGAAAGAACATGGAGAGTGTTGAGCCCATTTTAAGAAATGCCGATTTAGTAAGTTTTGATGTTTCAGCTATTCGTCAAAGTGATGCACCGGGCAATGGAAATGCTTCTCCAAATGGTTTTTATGGCGAAGAAGCTTGTCAGATTACGCGATATGCAGGAATGAGTGATAAGTTGACGTCCATTGGATTTTATGAAATTAATCCTGCTTTTGATACCAACAAACAAACGGCACATTTGGTGGCTCAAATGATTTGGTACTTCATTGACGGGTTTTACAATCGCAAACAAGATTATCCAATTGTAGATAAATCAGAATACACGAAATACCGAGTATCCATTAAGGATCATGAGCATGAAATTGTTTTTTACAAAAGCAATAAAAGCGACCGCTGGTGGATGGATGTACCTTATCCGGTGAATCATCAGATAAAATTTGAACGTCATCACATGGTTCCATGCTCTTATAGCGACTATGAAACAGCTTGCAGTGATGAATTGCCTGATAATTGGTGGCAGACCTACCAAAAGTTAGGGTGATATTGATAAAATGTTAGTATAATTAACAATAAAATGTTTAAAAAGTTTGTTTTTATTAAACTTATAGCTAATTTAGCGACCTAACTTTAATAAAAAACAGCCGAAACACTGTTTAATTTAAAAAGTAAAAAATGAAAAAAACCCTTACTATCATTGCATTTTCGATTACTGGTTTGGTAACTTTTGCTCAGCAAGATGCACAATTCAGTATGAACATGTTCAATCGCTTAGCTATCAATCCAGGTTATGCTGGAACGAACAAAGCGTTATGTGCTACGATTTTATATCGTGACCAATGGGATAAATTTCCTGGAGCACCTAAAACAGGACTTTTGAGTGTTGATTACGGTCAAGTTGCTCATGGTGGTATTGGATTTACAATTGACCAAGATCAATTGGGTTTTGATAAAACATTAAAAGCAAAATTGGCTTATTCATTCCATTTACAACTAGGTACCGATGGAATTTTAGGAATTGGGTTAGATGCAGGTATGATTAACAAGTCGATGACGGGTAATTTTATTGCTCCTGATGGAACTACTACAGTTGGTGGTGGTGGAACAGACAATGCTATTCCTTGGACAGGTACTTCTGCTACAACTTATGACGTAGGATTTGGTTTATATTACACCAATCAGAAATTATATGTGGGTTTATCTTCTTTGCATTTACCTGCTCAAAAGATTAATGATAAGAGTAGTGCAGGTAGCACTTACCCATTATCTTATGATTTTCAATACCAAGTTGCTCGTCACTATTATGTAATGGCAGGTTATAAATTCCAAATCAACAATGAATTTGATGTAACACCTTCTATTTTAACAAAATCGGATGCTTCTTCTACTCAGTTGGATTTCAATGTGTTAGCTAGATGGAACCAAATGATTTTTGTTGGAGCTTCTTACCGTTTAACAGATGCAATTCCTGTTATGGCTGGTATTGAGTATAACGGATTTAAATTAGGATATGCATATGATATAACACTCTCAGCTTTAAAGAATCACAGTGCTGGAACGCATGAATTAATGCTTGGATATTGTAAGAAATTTACAAAGCCACCTGTTAAAACAGGTCACATGAACGTGAGATTTTTGTAAGAAAATCAGTTTTTTGTAACCTTTTAAAAATAGTATCGTTTAAGCTACTCTATTTGCTTTCGAAATCATCGTACTTTGCGTATGATGATTTTCTGACAAAAAGGGGTTTAATATAAAAACAACAAATATGAAAAAGTTGCTCTTGTTAGGTTCTGTGGTTGCTATTGCTTTTACTGGTTGTAAAACAAGCACTGGAGAACTTGTAGGTGTTCACCCTCGCTCCGAATGGTTCGATATCGATCCTTTTGGTACGTTGTATATTCCTATGGGAAGTTACAATATGGGTCCAAGTGATCAGGATACTCCTTATTCACACACTACCAAGTCTAAAACAGTTTCTGTTCAGGCTTTTTACATTGATCAAACCGAAATTTCAAATAACGAATATCGTCAGTTCGTGTATTGGGTGAGAGACTCAATTGCGCACCGTGCTTTATTTGAAGACGGTAGAGCTGAACACGGTGTTGAAACCGATGATTACGATCAGCCTATTGATCCTCCATTGGTTAACTTCGAGGAGGAAATTGCCTATGATGAAACAGATGTAAGAGAAGTACTTGAATTTATGTACTTGCCTGTTGAAGAGCGTTTCTATAAACGTAGAGAAATTGATTCTCGTAAATTAAACTACGAATACTATTGGATTAACTTACGTATGGCTGCTCAGAAGTCAAACCGTTTCAAACCTTCAAAATCTCCGGATGATAAAGGTCGTGATTTTATTAATGGTTACCAATCTACTAGTGTAGGTGACAATAAAACATTAGGTCACTATGATGTAAAAGATGCCGTTTCCGATGGCAGTGGTAATTATAGTACTCGTGAACAAAAAGATAAAGACAGAAGTGTATTTATCGTTAAAGACATTATCAATGTTTATCCTGATACTTTAGCTTGGGTTCATGATTTCACTTACTCATTTAATGAGCCAATGACAAATATGTATTTCTGGCATCCGGCTTATGATGATTACCCTGTTGTTGGTGTTAGCTGGAAACAAGCACGTTCTTTCTGTGTTTGGAGAACTCAATTGTTTAATAACTGGTTAGTAGGAAATGGTCAGACTTATGTAAACGACTTCCGTTTACCAACTGAATCAGAATGGGAATATGCTGCAAGAGGTGGAAATGCTTTAAGTCCATTCCCTTGGGGTGGTCCTTATATCAGAAATGCCCTTGGATGTTTCTTAGGAAACTTTAAACCAATGCGCGGTTCTTATATTGATGATGGTGGTTTCCACACTGTGAAAATTGCATCTTACAATCCGAATGATTATGGTTTATATTGTATGGCTGGAAATGCTGCTGAATGGACCAGCAACGCATTTGATGAATCAGCTTATGATTTTTCTCACGATTTAAATCCTGATTATGTTTACGAAGCTCAGGATAACGAAGCGACAGTTTTGAAGCGTAAAGTTATCAGAGGTGGTTCTTGGAAAGACGTTGGATATTATTTACAAACTAGTACAAGAACTTATGAGTATCAAGATACTGCGAAATGTTACGTTGGATTTCGTTGTGTTCAAACATACCTTGGTCGTCAAAGAGGAGACGCTCCAGGTGAAGGCTTTTAATTTGTATTCTCTAATCTAAACTAAATAATAATTATTAACTTTTAAATTTTAAAATTATGGGTGGTAAAAAATGGAAAAGTTTCATGGCCAAATTGTATGGATTTGGTGCGGCAATCGTAATCATCGGAGCGATGTTTAAAATTATGCACTGGCCAGGTGCGGGACCAATGCTTGTTGTTGGTTTATCTACAGAGGCGGTAATTTTCTTTTTCTCGGCATTTGAACCACCACATGAAGAAGTGGATTGGAGTTTAGTTTATCCTGAATTAGCTGGAATGCATGGTGAAGAAGGTGATCATAAACAAATTGAAGAAGACAAAGGTTCATTAACTGAACAATTGGATACTATGCTTGAAGATGCTAAAATCGGACCCGAACTAATGGCTAGTTTAGGAGAAGGTATGCGCAGTTTAAGTGATCAAGCTGGTAAACTTAATAATATTACAGATGCGTCAGTTGCTACTGAGTCATATGTAACAAGTGTAAAATCTGCAGCTAAAAATGTTGACTCATTATCAGATGCTTATACAAAAGCAGCTGATTCATTAACAGGACTTACTGTTAGTGGACCTGACAGCACTAACCTAGGTGAGCAAATTGTTAAGGTATCTAAAAACTTATCTGCTTTGAATGCTTCTTATGAATTGCAATTGCAAGGATCTAACGAACATTTGAAAGCTACTTCTAAATTCTACAGCGGATTAGAAGAATTAGTTCAAAATCTTAATGATTCTGTTGACGATACTAAGAAATACAAGGAGCAAATCGCTAGCTTGTCTTCTAACTTAGAATCATTGAACACAATCTACGGTAACATGCTTACCGCAATGAGAAAATAATTCCGTACTACGGAATTATTTTTTCCTTTTTGTTGAAGATGATATCTTCAACAGCGACTTATTAATTTAATATTAATCTATAGAAATAATATAGAACTATGTCAGGTGGAAAAGAAACCCCAAGGCAAAAGATGATTGGTATGATGTACCTGGTGTTAACAGCACTTTTGGCACTTAACGTATCCAAAGAAATCTTAAATGCCTTCGTTATTATAGAGGAAGGTTTGAATACAACAAACGTCAACTTTGATAGCAAGAATGGAATTTTGTATTCTAAGTTCGCGAAGGCAATGGCTGATAACCCAGCTAAAACTAAGCCTTGGAATGCAAAGGCTCAAGATGCAAAAAATAAGTCGGCTGAACTTTGCGCTTTTATTGATGAGATAAAAAGCGAATTGTATCAGCGTATTCAAAAACTTGAAAAAACAGTTGCAGATACTTTTCAATTGAAAAATTTAGATAGTAAGGATGAAAATAACATTCCTACTGAAATTTTAATTGGAGGAGGCGCTGATCCGGAAAATCCAACTGGTAAGGCTAAGGATTTAAAAGAAAAGATTGAAAAATTTAAAAAGGAAATGACTGCTTTGGTTCCTCAAAAGGAACAGGCTAGTTTGAAGCTAGGATTAAGCACTGAAGAAATGTATTCTATCGGTGATGAAAAAGTAGTTTCATGGGCGAGCAATATGTTTGCTCACCAGCCAGCAGCAGCCGTTTTTAGCGTTTTAGCGAAATTGAAAAATGACATTAAAAATGCTGAAAGTGATGTTGTTTCTATTTTATTGAAATCGATTACTGCGGATGACTTTTCATTCGATCAGGTTGTTGCTAAAGTTGTGGCACCAACTAGTTATATCATAGCAGGTGAAGATTATACTGCCGATATCTTTGTTGCTGCATATAGCTCAACTCAAGACCCAGAAGTATTAATTGGTGCTGTGGATACTACGGATAAAAAGAATCCCAAAATTGTTGGTACAGGAAGTCCTGTTGCTGTGGCGGGTGGTTTAGGAAAGTATACTGTGAAAACAGGTGCTGAAGGTGTGCAAGAGTATTCTGGTATCATCAATGTAAAAGCTCCTGATGGAAGTAAAAAAGGATATCCTTTTAGAGGTGATTATATGGTTGCTCGTCCTTCAATGGCCGTTTCTCCAACCAAAATGAACGTGTTTTATATCGGGGTTGAAAATCCGGTAGATATTTCTGTTGCTGGTGCAGCTCCAACTGATGTTGTTGCTACTATGAGTGGCGGAGGTGGAAGCATTATCAATAAAGGACAAGGTCATTACATTGTGAAAGTATCTTCAGGTAATGAGTGTTCTGTAAACGTTTCTGTTAAAACAAAAACGGGTTCAAAATCAATGGGAGCAATGAAATTCCGTGTTAAAAAAGTGCCTAGTCCACAAGCTTCTTATGCTGGTATTGTAGGTGATGGAAAAGTTTCTAAAGGCGAATTAATGAATGCTGGAGGGGTAATTCCTAAACTTGAGGATTTCGTATTCGATTTAAAATTCCCTGTTGTTTCTTGGAACATGTCTATCTTTATCAATGGTGTTTACGCTGATTATACAGCTAATGGTGCTAGTACAACAGGCCAAATGAAAGATATCTTAGGTAAAGTTAAACCAGGTCAAAAAGTTTTAATCGAAGAAGTAAAAGTTCAAGCGCCAGATGGTGTTAGAAAAATTACTGGTTGCGTATTGAAAATTAAATAGTAATTAAAAAAGGTAATCATGAAAAATTTGAAAATTCTTTTTTTAGCGTTGACTGTTACTCTTGTATCATTCAATGTTACAGCTCAGGAGGTGCTATCTCCCAAGGCACCAAAATATCCTGATGGTGTTTACACAAAAGAAAACACTCGTACTCGTAAAGCCATTCCATATACAGCACTTCGCGAAGCGGATGTAATGTGGAGTAAACGTATTTGGCGAGTGATCGATTTACGTGAAAAAATGAACCATCCTTTATACTATCCAGATGAGCAAATTTTGGATAGAAAAAGTTTATTTGATGTAATCAAAGATGCTGCTATAACTAATGGAACCATTACTTGTTTTAATCAAGCTGCAACAGATGATGAGTTCAGATACGATATGACCAAAAGCGAAATTGAAGGGATGTTGATCAAATGGGATTCTACAGCTACAGCTGAAGATCCAAATAATCCAGGAACCTTTATTTCTGCTCCTCAAAAAGAAGAGATTAGCACTATTAGTGTTTGGCAATATTGGGTAAAAGAAGATTGGTTCTTTGACAAACAGCGTTCTGTATTAGATGTTCGTATCATTGGATTGTGTCCATTGGTTGAAAAGAAAACAGAAAGTGGTGAGTCTACAGGTGCTAGTAGTCCTTTGTTTTGGATTTATTTCCCTGAAGCTCGTCCAGTTTTTGCAAACAACGAAGTTTACATGAGACAAAATGATGCGGAAAGAAGAACTTTTGAAGATATTTTCTGGAAGAGAATGTTCTCTAGTTACGTTCGTAAAGAAAGTAACGTTTTTAATAGAGGTATTTTCGATTACAAAACAGGCTTAGATCAATTGTTAGAAGCTGATAGAGTAAAACATGATATTTTTATCTACGAACACGATTTATTCCACTTCTAGATATTAAAAAAATACAAAAAATCCTGGTTCGTTTTTTACGAGCCAGGATTTTTTGTTTTATACAACTAGCAATATTACTAAAGCTGCCTCCGTTCTAATACAGAAAAGGAGGTAACAATGAAACATTCGTTGGATGTTCGAATTGTGAAAACAACTTTTTCTCAATTCCTTTTCAGTTTCTTTTTAATTTTCATGCTCTTAGCGAATAATATCCATTCGCAATGTAAACCAATTTCAACCATAAAGGATCCGCCTTACGATCCTTGTGCGAGTAGTCGTATAGCACGTCCATTTCCTATGCAAACTGCTTATGTGCGAGAAGCAGATGTAATGTGGAGTAAAAGAGTTTGGCGTGTGATCGATTTAAGAGAAAAATTAAACCTGCCTATCTATTATCCCGAAGAACCAACTGTTTGTCTGATGAGTTTGTTTGACGTGCTCAAATGCGCTCTTTTAATGGATAATCTTCAAGCATTTGCTAATCCAATATTTGATGATGAGTTTACTATGCCAATGACAAAAGATGAAGTAAGTCAGTTATTGGTAAGTTGGGACTCAACCAACCAAGTAGAAGATGTGGATAATCCGGGACTGTATTTACAAAAACCACTTAAAAAAGAAATTGTGGCTTCTTGTATTCGTCAATATTGGATAAAAGAGGATTGGTATTTCGATAAACAGCGCTCCGTAATGGAAGCCAGAATTGTAGGAATCTGTCCGCTTGCTGAAAAAGTATCAGAGAGCGGAGAAGTAATTGGAGTAAAACCACTTTTTTGGATTTACTTTCCGGATGCTCGACCATTTTTAGCAAAAGCTGCAGTATTCAATCGACACAATGATGCTGAACGGATGAGTTATGATGAATTATTTGTGAAGAGAATGTTTTCTAGTTATGTATATAAGGAATCAAACGTATACAATCGTTCAATTGCTGATTACAAGCAAGGCTTAGATGTGTTGCTGGAGTCGGAAGGAATTAAAGAAGAGATCTTTACTTATGAAAGTGACTTGTGGCATTATTAATCACAGGCTCTTCGTAAAAATGAATTCAACGGGTGCATTGCTTTCATCACTTCGTTGCACTGTTTCAAAAAGGTTTTTGATAAAACATCTTTGTCCTTCAGATTGTGAACGATTATGAAACTTTTGTGTTTCAACAACTCAATTTCTGGATGTGTTTTATCATACCCTTTTGGAACAGATTTTAATTTGTCTTCTTCAGATAATGTGCCAAATAATTTTTTAAAATCTTTTGTTCCAATTATCTTTTTGAATTCAGCAGCATTGTAATCAATTTCTTGTCGGATAGCTGATATTTGCGGAGTTGGTGGTTGCCACATGCCGCCTGCTATAAACGAAGCTCCTGGCTGAATTTGAACATAGTAGCCTGCGTCAAACGACTTTTTTCCTCCGGGACATAGAATAGCGCCAAAATTATTTTTATATGGAGCTTTGTTTTTTGAAAATCGAACATCTCTGTTGATTCTGAAAATACAATTTTTTGCTTCCAAATGTTTTATGGAAGGGTCGAATTTTGCAGTTGAAATAATCAATTCATTTACAAATTCTTTAAAATTATTTTTAGCTAATTCATAAACTGGACGATTTTTATCAAACCATTCCTTGTTATTGTTTTTGCTTAATTTCGATAGAAATTCTAGAGTGGATTTCTCAATCATTTGAATGTGTTTTTATTGTTCTTCTTCCAACTCGGAAGTTAATTGCTGCACAATTTTGAAGTTGTAAAGAAACTCTTTTGCAATTATTCTGAGAATTGTGTAGACAGGAACAGCTATAATCATTCCTCCGATTCCAGTTAAAGTACCTGCAATTAGAATGACCAAAAATATTTCGAGCGGATGTGCTTTTACGATGTTGGAAATTACCAAAGGTTGGAAAATCAGAGAGTCGATTAATTGAACAATCAAAAAGACAAATGCAATTTTATAGACAAGGGGTATAAGTTGTGTGTAAAATTCCAATTCTAAATTAGATGTAACTCCAATTAAAATTCCAAATGCTGCGGCTATTATCGGGCCTACATAAGGAATGACATTCATTAAACCGGCAAACATTCCAATAAGTAAACAATTTTTAACACCCAACAAACTAAGTGCGATGGTTGTTAAAGTGGCTACAAACAACATGTCCAATAGTATTCCAATAAAGTATTTTGTCAATAATCTTTTAGTGTCACTCATGATTTCTCTAATTGCTTCAATATGCTTAGGTGGAGTTAAAAGGATAACGACATTAAAAATTAAATGTTTGTCTTTCATAAAAAAGAAAGCCATAAACAAAACAACAAATGTTCCTCCAATTATATCCGCTGTAAAGCTGAAAATTCCTTGGGCGTAGGATGACACTACTTTAAAGTCAATAATATTTGTAAGTTGGCTTGCTAAAAATTTTTCGAGGGATTCGCCATTGCCATATTGTATTTGAAATTTTTGAAGATCGTAATTTAAATTGGCGAGTGGCTCTTTAAACGTTTGAATCACTTCATTTGGATTTATTTTTGATATGATGCGAGCTTCTTCTACTAATAGAGGAATAAACATTGAAACCAGTAATCCTAAAAAAAGGGTAATGCTAAGCAATGCAAATAAAGCAGAAATGCTCACCGGTAAATGAAATTTTTTGATCCGAATAGAAGAAAATAGTTTAACTAAAGGTTGACCTATTAAAGAAATAATAATAGCTATACTCACATAAATGACTATTGTTTTGAGATAACATGCTACAAAAACAATTGCTAATATAGATAAGGCTATTAAGAGATATTTCGATTTGTTTTGCATCTGTAAGAGATGCAAATATAAAGGTATTAATATTCAAATAAAAACCAATCTATTGTATATTTGCTCAATAATTCTGAATTATGGATTCGTTAACACACATTGTTTTAGGAGCTGCGATAGGAGAAGCTGTTTTAGGAAAAAAAATTGGCAGAAAAGCAATGCTTTGGGGCGCTTTTGCAGATACAATTCCTGATTTTGATGTATTTGCGTCTTGTTGTACAACTGATGCACAACAATTGCTAGTTCACAGAGGAATTACACATTCGTTCTTTTTTATTTTATTAATGTCACCATTGTTGGGTTGGCTCTTCAGTAAATGGTTCAAAAAAACAGAAGTGTCGTGGAAAAGCTGGTCATTGCTATTTTTCTTAGGAATGTTTACGCACATTCTTTTGGATTCCTTAACATCTTACGGAACAGGTTGGTTTGAGCCTTTTAGCAGTTATCGTGTTTCGTTCAATACCATTTTTGTTGCAGATCCGTTTTATACAATTCCTTTTTTGTTATGTGTGCTCATTGCATTGATTGCAAAAAATGGAAGCCCGAGTAGAGTCAAATGGAACAAAATAGGGTTATGGATTAGTTCCTTGTATTTGATATTTACAATCATAAACAAATGGCATGTACACGATGTGATGAAAACATCTTTTGATAAAAAAGAATATACTTCAGATGATTTTATTACTACCCCAACACCTCTGAATAATTTCCTATGGATGGCCTATTCTCACGATAGTTTAGGTTCCTGGATTGGATATTATTCGATATTTGATAAATCAACTGAAATTAATTTCCGAAGAGTGAACAGAAACGATTCTTTATTAATTCCATTTATAGGAAATGAGGATGCTAAAATATTAAAGCAATTTTCCAAAGGACATTATGCAATTACAAAAGTTGATTCTACTATTTATTTTAATGATTTACGATTTGGACAAGTAGGAGGATGGGATGATTCTGACAGTTCTTTTCCTTTGGCTTACCGTTTAAATAATAATGCCGATAACTCAATGGTATTAGATAGAGGGAAATTTAAAGTTTCAATTTCTCAAGCATTTGGATCACTTGTAAGGAGAGCAAAAGGTCAATAACAACTTAATGCTTGTTTGGTGCTTTGTATTTTACAAACATGTGAATCCAAATTATTCTGGAAAATCTGTAAGTAATGGGAAGAAGCAAAAAGAGAAGTACACTTAACGTGATAATAAAAGGAACGACCTCTACCGAAAATACTACGCAAAGCAAAAGGTACAATCCAATTCCAAATGACACAGTTAAGGCGTAGCTTACATACGTTGCTCCATAATAATAGCCTGGTTCTCTTCTGAAATCTTCATTACAAACCGGACATTTATCATTTAAACCACCGAATTTTTTTAAATTATAATGGTTGCTTGTTACAAAAAAATTTCCTTCGTGACAACGGGGGCATTTGTTATTCAAAATGCTATACAGTGGCGATTCTTTGAAAGGCATAATAGGAAGATTATACTGCAAAATTAGGAATAAGAATCGTTCAGAGAAGCTATAAAATCAAATAAAAGCGAAATTCTGACAAAAACCATAAAATCAATCTTTTCAATGCCGATTTTCATGTTAAGAGTGGTTTCAAAGCTTAAAATTTCGTATTTTTGCACCCTTAATTTTTAAGAAGAATGATTTCAGTTAATTCGGTTACGGTGTCCTTTGGTGGATACGATTTGTTTGACAATGTTAGTTTTTTGGTGAATCCGAAAGACAGAATTGGTCTTGCGGGTAAAAATGGTGCAGGAAAGTCCACCATGTTGAAACTTTTATCGGGTGAACAAAATCCTACTAAAGGTGAAATTTCAAAGCCGAATGATTTTCGCATTGGATATTTGCCTCAAGATATGATTCATCAACACGGACGAACAGTGTTTGAAGAAACAGCAACAGCTTTTGAAGAAATTCAAAAATTGGAAGCACGTTTAGCAGTGGTAACACATGAAATTGAAACGCGCACCGATTACGAAAGTGATGCGTATATGAATTTAATTACGGAGTTAACGGATATTAATACCCGTTTGGATATTATTGGTGCCGGAAATAGAGAAGAAGAGATTGAGAAAATATTAAAGGGATTGGGTTTTGAAAGAACTGACTTTAATCGTCAAACAGCTGAATTTAGCGGTGGTTGGAGAATGCGTATTGAACTAGCGAAAATTCTTTTGCGTAAACCTGATATTCTTTTACTTGATGAGCCAACCAATCACTTGGATATTGAATCGATTCAATGGCTGGAAGAAACAATGGAAACGTTTTCAGGTTCGGTGATGTTGATTAGTCACGATAGACAATTTTTGGATAATGTGACCACTCGTACTATTGAAATATCGAATAATAAAATTTACGATTACAAAACAAACTATTCTCGCTATTTGATCTTACGACAAGAACGAAAAGAGCAACAAGAGAACGCAGCAAAAAATCAGCAAAAAGTAATTGATCAAACCGAAGCATTAATCGACAAATATCGCGCAAAAGCAAGTAAAGCAGCATTTGCACAATCGTTGATTAAGAAATTGGATAGAATGGGTCTTGTGGAAGTGGATGAAAGTGATACATCTACAATGGCTTTCCGTTTTCCTCCTCCAGCATTATCGGGTAAGATTGTTGTGACTGTTGAAGATGCTGGAAAAGTTTATGGAACGAAGCGTATTTTTAAGGGTGCGAGTTTTATTTTGGCGAAAGGGGAGAAGATTGCATTGGTTGGAAGAAATGGTGAAGGGAAGAGTACAATGATGAAAATGATTGCTCAGCAAGTTGATTTTGAAGGAACGGTTCAGTTAGGACACAATGTAATGATGGGCTATTTTGCTCAAGATCAGGCTGAGAAATTAGATCCGAATAAAACTGTATTTGAAACGATTGATGAGTTAGCCGTTGGTGATGTCCGCAAACAAGTGCGTACAATGTTGGGTTCATTTTTATTTGGTGGAGAAGACATTGATAAAAAAGTTAGAGTGTTGAGTGGTGGTGAACGCGGACGATTAGCATTGTGTAAGTTGTTGCTACAACCCTACAATTTGTTGGTGTTGGATGAACCTACCAATCACTTGGATATTAGAAGTAAAGAAGTTTTGAAAAAAGCAATTCTTGCTTATGAAGGAACGGCTATCATTGTTTCTCACGATAGAGATTTTCTTGCCGACCTTACCGAAAAAATGTACGAGTTCAGAAATGGTGAAGTCAGAGAACATTTAGGAGGTATTACTGAATTTATGGAAAAATTAAAGATGTATCGTTTGCAAGAAATGAATACGTCAAAAAATCCTTTCCAGAAAGAAAAACCAGTTGTAGTTCAAAAACCAAAGGAAGAGAATAAGAATGATGAGCGTGAAAAGGAATTAAAACAATTGAATTCTCAAAATTCAAAATCTGAAAAAGAAATTGAAAGCTTGGAAAAGGAAATTAAATTGTTTGATGATAAATTATCCGACCCTTCACAATACCAAACCGTAGTAAACGATAAAGAAGCGTTTGCAAAATACGAAGCATTAAAAAAACAACTGGAAACTGAAATGCAAAATTGGGAGGCATTACAGGCTAAGCTGGAAAATTAAACTATTGCGTTTTTGTCATTGTTTCCGGTGTGCAAATAATAAAATCAGCCATTCCTAATGATGTTTTTGCTAGGGTGTCTACAGCAATTTGCTCGGTTGAACCAATTGTAAATATTTTCAAATTCGGATTTTCCTGTTTCAAGTACCATTCAATTCCTTGGTGAAAATTACTGTGGTAAGTTCCGTTGTAATGGATAAATGTTTTCCCTTTAGTCCAATTTTTTAGAATAAAATAAGCCATAGTTGCATCTTTGATGGCTTGTGATTTTGGTAAATTTTGACCTCCGTGACCACCGGCAGATTCGAAAATATCCTTGTAGCATTTTAATTCACTGTCATATTTCATTGGGAGCGGACAAATCCACTTTTTTGCATTTGCATCAATACTGTCTAATTTATCCAGTCCTTGTGAATAAACCAAATTAGCATACCTTCTGGGGATATTTGTTGCAACAAAATGTAATTGATTGGCTTTGGCGAAATGCAATAACGGTTTGTAATCAGTTTCATAATTGTTCCAAAGTTTCACTTCGTCCTTAAATGTTTTATCGGTGATTTTTGATTGTAAATATTCATTAACGGCAATTTGATCATCTGCTTCAAACATCTCTGCCCCTAGAATCAAATTGTTTTTCTTTACTTGAAATAAATCTTTTGTTAGTTCTAATTGTAGCCAATGCCCAATTGGGTTGTCGTGCAACTCACCAAATAAAATAATGTCAGCATCCTTTGCACTCGCTAATAATTGCTCGTAAGTGCTTGGTTTTCCTTTTATGTCAAATAATTGATAAGCGATTTTATCAGCTTTAAAGGATAAAACACAAAGAGAAATGAGAAGAATTGAAAGCGTTTTTGTTTTCATTTGGGATCTGTTTACCCCAAAAATACTCAAAATACAGAGCTTTTAAAAATAAATTTGTTTTGTATTTGAATTATTCTATATATTTGCCGAAGAATGAAAATAATGTTATACATACATCATCACCATACTTACTCAACCGGTAAGCAGTAGATGTATTGTGTAAACTAAACACGAGATAATAAAATATCATATATCTAAAGGGCTTACCAATGCGGTAAGCCCTTTTTTATTTCCAATTTTAGACAATTTAATAAAACAAACAATGAAACTAAGAATAGCAATACAAAAATCAGGACGATTGAATGAAGATTCGATTAAAATTTTAAAAGAAGCCGGAATTGAATTTAATAACGGTTTGAATAAATTAAAAGCAGAAGCAGTAAACTTTCCCTTGGAAGTATTCTTTTTGCGCGATGATGATATTCCACAATACATTGAAGATGGGGTTGCAGATATTGGAATTGTAGGTGAGAATGTTGTAATCGAAAAAAATAAAGAAGTGAAAATTGTCGATCGCTTAGGATTTGGCAAATGTCGTTTATCTATTGCGATTCCTAAAAACCAAAAATATAAAGGTGTTCAGGATTTAGAAGGGAAACGAATTGCGACAAGTTATTCAACTGTTCTTTCTAAGTATTTAAAGAAAAACAAAATTACTGCAGAGATACATGAAATAAGTGGTTCTGTGGAAATAGCACCAGGAATTGGTTTGGCAGATGCTATCTGTGATTTGGTTAGTTCAGGAAGCACCTTGTTTACAAACGGATTAAAGGAAGTGGAAGTAATATTGAAATCGGAAGCGGTTTTGGTTGCTAACAATAATTTATCAAAAGAGCAACTGAATATTTTAAACAAATTGCTTTTCAGAATAAATGCAGTTAAGAAGGCAAAAAGCAATAAATATATTTTACTGAATGCTCCCAATAAAAACTTGGAAGCGATTTGTAAAATATTGCCGGGAATGAAAAGTCCGACTATATTGCCTTTGGCAGACAAAGGTTGGAGTTCGGTGCATAGTGTAGTGAATGAAAACGATTTTTGGGACATCATTGAAAAATTGAAAGAAAAAGGAGCAGAAGGCATTTTGGTTGTTCCTATAGAAAAAATGATTCTCTAATTACAGTTAGCGAACAAAATGAATTTACGAAACTGTGTGTTTAAATGAAAACAATAAAAAATCCTTCAAAAAATGATTGGGGCGTATTGCTTGAGCGGCCGGCCTTTGATTCTGCTGCCCTTGAAGCTCTGGTGCAGGCTGTATTGATTGATGTGAAAAACAATGGCGATTTAGCTATAATGAAGTATACAAAAGAATTTGACAAAGTGGAACTTGCAGATTTTCTTGTTACAGATGCTGATTTTTCTGCAGCAGAAGAAAATGTTTCAGTTGATTTGAAAAATGCTATTCAATTAGCGAAATCAAATATTGAGAAATTTCACAATGCACAAAAGGAAGAAATTAAAGTTGTTGAAACAACAGAAGGTGTTTTGTGTTGGAGGAAATCTGTGGCTATTGAAAAGGTTGGTTTGTACATCCCTGGAGGTTCAGCACCTTTGTTTTCAACTGTTTTAATGCTTGGGATTCCGGCTATTTTAGCTGGTTGCAAAGAAATTATTTTGTGTACTCCTCCAGATGTGAATGGGAAAGTAAACGACACTATTTTATATGTTGCTAAATTGGTCGGCATTAATAAAGTTTTTAAAGTAGGAGGAGTTCAAGCAATTGCAGCAATGGCATACGGAACGGAATCTGTTTTGAAAGTGAATAAAATATTCGGACCAGGAAATCAATATGTCACCTGTGCAAAACAATTGGTGAATAGAGATGGTGTTGCGATTGATATGCCTGCAGGTCCTTCTGAAGTAGTAATACTTGCTGACAAAACTTGTGTCCCGGCATTCGTTGCTGCTGATTTACTTTCACAAGCTGAACACGGTGTTGATTCTCAGGTGCTATTGGTTTCTGCAGATGAAAAAGTAATTGAAGATGTAATGGATGAGTTGAACAAACAAGTAGCTGTGCTACCAAGAAAAGAAATTGCTATTCAGGCTCTTGAAAACAGCAAAGCAATTTTAGTTAAAAATATAGATGATGCAATTGAGCTTATAAATGAGTATGCGCCCGAACATTTAATAATTGCTTGTAAAGAGGATGAAGTGTTAGCAGAAAAGATAATAAATGCAGGCTCTATTTTTTTAGGAAATTATTCTTGTGAAAGTGCTGGTGATTATGCTTCCGGAACAAACCATACTTTACCAACCAATGGGAATGCAAAAGCATACAGCGGAGTATCGCTTGATAGCTTTGTTAAAAAAATTACATTTCAAAAAATATCCAAAGAAGGGATTGGTAATATTGGGAGGGCTGTTGAGCTAATGGCAGAAGCGGAAGGATTGTACGCACACAAGAACGCAGTAACTATTAGATTAACAAATTAAAATTGAAAAATTAAATGGGATTTGAATTAAATAAAATTTTAAGAGAAAATATTAAAAAGCTTGTTCCGTATTCATCAGCAAGAGATGAATACAAAGGAAAAGAAGGAGTGTTTTTAGATGCGAATGAAAATTCTTTCGGAGCTCCTGTTTCTTACTATGGACTTGCACTTAATCGTTACCCTGATCCTTTGCAATTATCCGTAAAAGAAAAATTAAGCAAAATAAAAGGGTTGCCAATTGAAAATATTTTTTTAGGAAACGGAAGCGATGAAGCAATCGATATTTTATTCAGAGCATTTTGTAATCCAGGAAAAGATAAGGTAATTGTTTGTCCGCCTACCTACGGAATGTATGAGGTGTCTGCTAACATAAATGATGTAACAATTGTTAAGGTTCCCTTACTTGAAGAAACATTTCAATTGGATGAAGTTGCTATTCTTAAATCGATTGATGCGAACACGAAGTTGATTTTTGTTTGTTGCCCTAATAATCCTACAGGAAATAGTGTAGCTTGGAATACTATTAAAACAATATTGGAAACATTTGACGGAATTGTAGTTATTGATGAAGCGTATATTAACTTTGCAAGTTACAGAAGTTTGATTCCTGAGTTATTGAATTATTCAAACTTAATTATTTTACAAACACTATCAAAAGCATGGGGCTTAGCAGGATTAAGAGTAGGAATGGCATTTGCTTCTGAACCTATCATTGATGTATTCAATAAAATAAAACCTCCTTACAACATCAATGCTGTTTCTCAGGATTTGGTATTAAAAGCGCTAGACAATGTATCGCAAATGAATGGATGGATACAAATGATTGTTGTGGAACGAAAGAAATTGTCGATTGAGTTAGAAGAGTTGTCTTTCGTTTTAAAAGTTTACCCAAGCGAAGCAAATTTTGTATTGGTAAAGGTAACAGATGCAAATAAAATTTATAATGAGTTGACTAAGAATCATATAATTGTAAGAAATAGAAGTGGAATAGCTTTGTGCGAAGGTTGCTTAAGAATTACAGTTGGCACACCAGCTGAAAACAATGATGTAATAAAAATATTAAAACTATTATAATATGAAAAAAGTATTATTTATTGATAGAGATGGAACTTTAATTTGGGAGCCGCCAACAGATTTTCAAATTGATAGTTTCGAAAAATTTAAATTTCTTCCCGGAGTAATTACTTGGTTAGGGAAAATAGTTTCTGAATTGGATTACGAATTAGTGATGGTTACTAATCAGGATGGACTAGGAACAGATAGTTTTCCGGAAAATACATTTTGGCCAGTTCAGAATTTAATGATTCAACTATTGGAATCCGAAGGAATTAAATTTTCCGAGGTCTGCATCGACAGAACATTTGAAAAAGACAATCAACCTTCCCGTAAACCTAATACAGGCATGCTTACTAAGTATTTGAGTGGAACATATGACTTAAAAAATTCTTTTGTGATCGGTGATCGAATCACAGATATTAAGCTAGCTAAGAACTTGGGTTCGAAAGCAATTTTTATAAATAATTATGATAAAGCGGACGGTTTTGAAAACGATATTGCTCTTCAGGTAGAAAACTGGAAACAGATATATGATTTTTTAAAATTGCCTGAAAGGAAAATTCTTCAAGAGCGAATCACAAAAGAAACGTCCATTTCTATTGAATTGAATTTAGATGGGAAAGGAAATTCAAACATTTCTACAGGTCTGGCATTTTTTGATCATATGCTAGAACAAATTGCAAAGCACGGAAATGTTGATTTGAGTATTGATGCTAAAGGAGATTTGCAAATAGACGAACACCATACAATTGAAGATGTTGGAATTGCTTTGGGAGAATCATTTTTAAAAGCATTAGGAGATAAAAAAGGAATTGAACGATATGGATTTCTCTTGCCAATGGATGATTGTTTGGCACAAGTTGCTTTGGATTTTGGCGGTAGAAATTGGATTGTTTGGGATGTGGAATTTAAACGCGAGAAAATCGGAGAAATGCCAACTGAAATGTTTTTTCATTTTTTCAAATCATTTAGTGATGCTTCAAAATGTAATCTGAATATTAAAGCTGAAGGAACTAATGAACACCATAAAATTGAAGCGATTTTTAAAGCTTTTGCAAAAGCAATAAAAATAGCAGTTAAAAGAGATTCAAATAATATGAGTTTACCTAGTACAAAAGGAGTTTTATAAATGAAAGTAGCAATAGTAAAATATAATTCTGGTAACAGCTGTTCGGTTTCATTTGCTTTGGAACGAATAGGTGTTTCTGCTTTGATAACGTCTGATATAAATGAAATTCAGACCGCAGATAAAGTGATTTTTCCTGGAGTAGGTGAAGCAAGTAGTGCGATGAATTTTCTTCGAGAAAACAAGCTAGACAAAATGATTGTGAATTTGAAACAACCCGTTTTGGGGATTTGTTTGGGTATGCAGTTGATGTGTGAGCAATCAGAAGAAGGTGATTCAAAATGTTTAGGAATATTTAAGCAGAAAGTAATAAAGTTTTCAGATTCAAATAAAGTTCCACAAATTGGATGGAACAACATTTCTAATCTGAATTCTGCTCTTTTTAAAAATGTTAAAGAAATGGAGTATATGTATTTTGTTCATGGATATTATGCAGAGAAATCGGAGTATACAATTGCAAATACGAACTATGGCCTTGAATATAGCTCTGCTTTACAGAAAAATAATTTTTACGGAGTACAATTTCATCCTGAAAAATCAGGGCTTAATGGACAAGAAATTTTGAAAAATTTTATAGCTTTATAAACATGCAAATAATACCAGCAATTGATTTAATAGATGGCAAATGTGTTAGACTTACACAAGGTGATTATTCTCAAAAGATAATTTATAACGAAAACCCTGTGGAAGTAGCTAAACAGTTCGAAGATATTGGTATAAAACGATTGCACCTAGTGGATTTGGATGGAGCAAAAAAGGGAGAAGTTGTAAATTATAGAGTGTTGGAAAAAATTTCGTCTCAAACAAATCTGAAAATTGATTTTGGCGGAGGTATAAAAACCAATGAAACGATTAAAATTGTTTTTGAATCAGGCGCTTCTATTGCAACAATTGGCAGTGTGGCTGTGAAAAACAAAGACTTGTTTTTCTCTTGGGTGTTAAAATATGGTGCGGATAAAATTTTGTTAGGTGCCGATGTAAAAAACGAATTGATTGCTATTTCAGGTTGGCTTGAAGAAACAAAAATAAATATTTTTGATTTTATAAAAGAAAATATGAAAGAAGGAATTCAGACTATTTTTTGTACTGACATTTCTAAAGACGGATTGTTGCAAGGGGCAAGTGATGAATTGTATAAAAAGATTATAGAGGAATTCCCTTCACTTAATTTGATTGCTAGTGGTGGTGTTTCTTCACTGAATGATTTGGATCAACTTAAAACGATTGGTTGTTCGGGTGCAATTGTAGGAAAAGCAATTTATGAGAATAAGATTTCAATGAAAGAATTAAAGAAATATATAGCATGTTAACGAAACGAATTATTCCTTGTTTGGATATTAAAGATGGTCGCACAGTGAAAGGTGTGAACTTTGAAAACATTCGGGATGCCGGAGATCCAATTGAATTAGCAATTGAGTATTCTAGACAAGGCGCTGACGAGTTGGTGTTTTTAGATATAACTGCAACCAATGAGAAAAGAAAAACATTAGTAGAGCTAGTAAATAAAATTGCAAAAAATATTAATATTCCTTTTACAGTTGGTGGTGGAATCAGTTCTGTTGAAGATGTATATGAAATGCTAAATTCGGGAGCAGATAAGGTTTCTGTAAATACTTCAGCCTTTAAGAACCCTTCATTAATTAGTGATTTAGCAAAAAGATATGGGAGTCAGTGTGTGGTTGTGGCTATTGATATTAAAAGTTTCCAAATGGATTCTTCAAAAAAAGATGATTGGTATGTTTATTTGAACGGTGGGAAAGTGAAGACAGAAATGAAAGCCATAGAATGGGCTAAAAAAGTTGTTGATTTAGGAGCAGGAGAAATTTTATTGACTTCGATGAATAATGATGGAACAAAAAATGGATTTGCCAATTCGATAACTCGACTCATTTCCGAAAGTGTAAATGTTCCAATCATAGCCAGTGGAGGAGCTGGAAGTATGGAGCATTTTAAGGATGTTTTTGTAAACGGAAAGGCAGATGCTGCATTAGCCGCTAGTGTTTTCCATTATAAAGAAATAGAAATACCGGAATTAAAAAAGTATTTAAAAGAACAAGGCTTAGCAGTTAGAATTTAGTTTCTATTGCTCTAAAAATTAACAGTTAAAATTTTAAAATGGAACCAAATTTTACAAAATCAAAAGACGGATTAGTTCCGGTTATAATTCAGGACAATAAAACAAATGTTGTTTTAATGCTTGGGTATATGAATGAGGAAGCATTTATAAAAACAAAAGATGAAAAACGAGTGACATTTTTTTCCCGTTCTAAAAATCGTTTGTGGACGAAAGGAGAAGAAAGTGGGAATTTCCTTGAACTAAATGAGCTTTTGCTGGACTGTGATAAGGACACAATCCTCATTAAAGCCAGCCCAACGGGAGTTGTTTGCCATACTGGGGCAGATACCTGTTTTAATGAGGTAAATCGCCCCTATTTTTTGCATCAATTGGAGGAGATTATCCGTAAAAGAAGGGCCGAAAAGAGCCAAGACTCCTATGTTTTCTCTCTTTTTGAAAAAGGAGTAAACAAAATAGCTCAAAAAGTCGGGGAAGAAGCTGTGGAGCTTATAATTGAGGCAAAGGACAATAATGATGAATTATTCAAAAATGAGGCAGCCGATTTGCTCTTTCACTATCTGATTCTTCTGTCAGCAAAGGGTTTTAGCCTTTCGGACGTTTCTAAGGTGCTAGAAAATAGGTCAACAGAATAATGATTGTTTGGCATTTATTTAGTTTTGCGGTCATTTTTTATAGAAAAATCTCATTTTTTAGCCCTAATGTTTGATTAATTTTCTTATAATTGATGAAATTTTGTGGAAAATTCGGCAATATTTAGGTTAAGTAGTACTATTATATGGATTTAAATAAGAGCGGTTCAGTTGAAGAGACCATTTTTACTAACAAAGTAAATGGTATTAGGGCTGCTTATAATGTTGCGGATCGAAAGATAATAGTATCGCACATTGGAGAGCTTGATCAGGATAAGGTGAATACCATTTCTACATTGGTGGAAACACAGATGGAGTATCTTGGCGTTAGCAAAAGTGCAATCAAGAAAATTTTTAATATTGTTATCGAAACGCTTCAGAATATTTGTATTCACGGAGAGAAAGATAATAATGGCTATCAATTGACCTATTTCATCATTGGTAAGCACCTCAATGAATTCACAATTTTTTCGGGAAATATTGTAAATACAACTGTTGCCGAAAAATTAAATAAGAGGCTAAATTCAATAAAATCATTAAGCGATTCGGATTTAAAAAAGCAATACATGGATGTTCTTTCAAATGGTGAACTTTCATCAAAAGGAGGAGCAGGGTTGGGCTTTTTAACAATAGCATTAAAATCTAATAACAATTTAGATTTTGATTTTGAAATATTAAACAAGGAATATTCATTGTTTTCACTACAATCAAAAGTATTAGGATAACCATGAACCGTTTAGAAATAGCCGCATCTAATAATACACCTCACATCATACTTGATGGTGATTCTAAATCAATAGTGATTGAAGGTAAATCTTTTCCAGAAGACAGCAAAGAGTTTTATAGACCTGTAATTGAGTGGATGGATGCATTTAAAGCGACAAACCCTAGTGAACTTGAAGTTTTTTTTAATTTATTCTATCTAAGTTCATCTTCTATTATTTCTGTTAAACAATTCTTGATGAAAGTGGTAGAACTTGGTAATTCAGGAGCTAAAACAACAGTAATTTGGGCTTATGATGAAGATGACGATGATATCAAAAAAACGGGAGAAGATTATCAAAAGCTTACAAAACTCAATTTCGAATATAAGATTAATGAATAAATAGTCTTTAAATATTTTAAAAGCCCTGTTTGAATTTCAAACAGGGCTTTTTTTGTAAAGTTGATTTTATTAAAGTTTAATACCTATAACGCAAATATCATCCACTTGCTCAAAAGTTCCTTTCCAGTTCTTGAAAATATCTTCAATAATCACTTTTTGATTTTCCATATTTTCATCTTGAATCGATAAAAGCATTTTTTTCATTTGCGCAGATTTGAATTTTTTATTGCTGACTTCTCCAAATTGATCTTGAAAACCATCAGTAAATAAAAACAAGGCATCTCCTTTTTGTAATTCAATTGCATGGGTAGTAAATGGATGAGCATCCAAGTATTGCCCAATAGGCTGTTTGTCTGGTTTGTATTCTATTAGTTCATTGTTGCGAATAATCCACAACGGATTATTTGCTCCTGCCCATTCTGCATGCATTTTGTTAGGAGACTTCAATATGCTCAATAAGGAAATGTCCATTCCATCTTTTACTTCTTCCTCACTTTTGTCAAAAGTTTCTACTACCAATTCTTTTACCTTGTCTAAAATTTCGCCCGGTTTTCTAAAGCCAAATTCCTTCACTGCACGATTTAATGCATTGCTGCAAACAACTGAAACCAATGCGCCAGGAACACCATGGCCTGTGCAATCTGCAACTACAATAATGAGTCTATCTGCTACTGCTTCCATCCAATAAAAATCACCGGCTACAATGTCTTTTGGTCTATAAAAAACAAACGAGTCGGGCAAGTGTTGTTTTACTAATTTGTTTGGAGGCAAAATGGCATCCTGGATTCTTTTTGCATAGGAGATGGAGTCAATAATTTCTTTTTGTTTTACTTCAACAATATCTTTTTGCATCTCTACTAATTTTTTTTGTGAAGAGATGGTGTTGTTGTCCCGTTTTTTTCTTTGATAACCGCTGAATGAAACGCCTCCAAGTATCAGAGCGAATACTAATCCTCCGTATAGAAAATAACGCTGACTTTTTTCTTTGTCTAATTGTGATGTGTGCTCAACTTCGTTCAGCTTTTGTTTCTGTGAATAAGAAATACTGTCTGCTAACGATTGCTTTTCATATTTATACTGGATTTCTTTTTTCAAAACTCCTTTTCTGTTTTCTTCACTTAGAATAGTATCTTTTATGTTTGTAAAATACTCGTGCATCCTTAATGCTTCTTGAAATTTGTTTGTTTTTTTATAAATTGAGTATAACGATTTAGAGGCATTTCGTTTTAATAAGATAAGTTCTGTGTTGGAAGCAATGTTCAAAGCTTTTTTGCAGTATTCAATTGCTTTTGGATAGTCTCCTCTTTCATAATAGCAGTTGCCGATATGGTCTAAATTTTCTACAATACTATAGGTGTCATTTAGCTTTTCTGCAATGGTCATGCTTCTGAAAAAATATTCTTGAGCTTTTTCATAATCTTTCATACTCAGATAAACGTTACCTAAATAGTTTAAACTATAAGCTTTTCCACTTTCATCTGCGGATTCTTCGCTTAAGCTGTATGCTTTTGTATATGAATAAATTGCTTTTTGAAATTCACCTCTTACTTCATGTACTTTTCCAATGTTTCTATAAGAATAACTCATAGAATATTTATCGCCCAGTTTTTCTACAATGGCTAAATTTTTCGAATTGTAATCCATTGCTTTTTTATAGTCACCCTGACTAAAACAAATAATACCAATGTTTGCTAAGTTAGCGGCAACCAAATTTTTATTTCCTATCTCTTCCGCAATTTTCATACTTTGTGTGTATTTATCAATAGCATCCGAATAGTTCCCCATTTCTAAAAACACATTGCCCATGTTACACAATGTGTTGCCCATTGCTTTTTTGTCTTTAATACCTTCACTAATAATCAAACTACGCGTTTCTAAGTCTATCGCTGTGAGATTTTCACCTTTGTTATAATAAGCTTTTCCTTGGTTTATTAATGCACTTGCCTTGAATTTTTTATGACCAATTTTTGTAGCAAGATCATATTGCCATTGAGAAAGCAGAATAGTGCTGTCGGAATTATAACCTAAATAATAATCTAAAATAAGTTCTTTAAGCGATGCTAAACGAATCGTGTCAGGCAATGATGTGTTTTTCCAATTCGCCCATAGGCTATCGGATGTTTGTGAAATTGCCTGTAAAGACAAAATAAGAAGGAGTAGAGAAAGGAATCGTTTCACCAATTTGAATGTTATATATATTCAAACATAAAGAAAAATGATTAGAAAAGAAAGAGTTTTAGGAAGAATAAAGAGAACTCCTTTTTAGCAGTTTAAAGGTTGGAAAAGCTGTTCGTAAGCTTACCCGCTATATCCGAATCGTTTCAATTGAGTATCGTTATCACGCCAGTCTTTGTTGACTTTAACAAACAGTTCGAGGAACACTTGTTTTTGGAAAAATTCTTCCATGTCTTTTCGCGCTTCGGTTCCAACTTTTTTTAATGCTTTGCCTTGGTGACCGATGATAATTCCTTTTTGAGAATCCCGAACTACCATTATTTCGGCACGAATCTTAATTATTTTCTCTTCATTCTTGAATGCTTCAACAACTACTTCAACAGAGTAGGGGATTTCTTTTTTATAGTTCGTCAGAATTTTTTCTCTGATAATTTCAGAAACAAAAAATCGTTCAGGTTTATCGGTTAATTGATCTTTGTCATAAAAGCCAGGGCTTTCAGGAAGCAAGGCTAAAATTCTATCAAAGACATAACTC
>Ga0163149_10001622_pt1 | contig 28649 bp, 20 predicted proteins | sample OliLakLV19MP5G1_FD_148604 | JGI IMG/M metagenome (GOLD analysis project Ga0163149, IMG submission 148604) | Freshwater microbial mat bacterial communities from Lake Vanda, McMurdo Dry Valleys, Antarctica - Oligotrophic Lake LV.19.MP5.G1 | ecosystem: Environmental > Aquatic > Freshwater > Lake >... | reverse complement strand
GGCGGAGCAGGCGCATGTAGTTGGAGATGGTCGCGCGATCCTTGCCGACCTGCGCGGCGATCGCTTCCTGCGACATCTCGAGCTCATCGGTCAGTCGGCGATAGGCCTGTGCTTCTTCGATCGGGCTGAGATTTTCGCGCTGAATATTTTCGATGAGCGCGACCTCGAGCAACTTGTCGTCCGGGACGTCCTTGACGGCGACCGGAACCTTCAACAACCCCGCGCGCTGCGAGGCGCGCCAGCGCCGTTCACCGGCGACAATCTGATAGTGGTCGCCGGCTTTGCGCACCACGATTGGTTGAATCACCCCGTTGGCGCGAATGGACTGCGCGAGTTCTTCCAGCTTCGCGTCGTCGATCTGGAGTCGAGGCTGTTTGGGATTCGGCACCAGGAGATCGATGTCGAGTTCCTGTGCGCGCGGGCGCTCCGAGGGCGTCTGCTGTTCGCGCACCGGTGGTGGTGCCGTATTGGGAATCAGCGCGCTGAGGCCACGGCCGAGGGCGGGACGTTTGGTTGCCATGTTCAGTTCTTCTCCCGCGTCAGGAATTCGCGCGCCAGGGCGACGTACGCCTCGGCGCCTCGCGAGCGCGGGTCATACAGGATGACGGGTTTGCCGTGGCTCGGCGCTTCGCCCAGTCGCACGTTGCGTGGAATGACTGTGGTGAAGACCTTGTCGCCGAAGTACTCGCGAATATTTCCGGCCACCTGCTGACCGAGATTGGTGCGGTCGTCGTACATCGTGAGCAACACCCCTTCGACCTGCAGGCCGGGGTTCAGCGACGTGCGCACGCGTTCGAGGGTCGACACCAGATCGGCGATCCCTTCCAGTGCGAAGTACTCGCAGTTGAGGGGAATCAACACGGTATCGGCGGCGACCAACGCGTTGAGCGTGAGCAAGCCGAGCGATGGGGGAGAGTCGATGAAGACGTAGTCGTATTCGCCGCGCAGCGCGTCGATGAATTTCTTGAGTCGTTTGTCGCGGTCGGGCATGGTCACCAGTTCGATCTCGGCACCGGTGAGGTGGCGATCGGCGGGGACCAGGAAGAGATTCTCGAGCGCGGTGGGCAGGACAAAGTCGCGGGCCACGACGCCGTCGCTGGTCAGGGCGTCATAGATCGTTCCGGCATCGGTCGCCTGGTCCTTCTGGCCGACACCGGAGGTGAGATTTGCCTGCGGGTCCATATCAATGACCAACACGCGCTGGTCGGCGAGGGCCAGCGACGCGGCCAAGTTGATCGCCGTCGTCGTTTTTGCGACGCCGCCCTTTTGATTGGAAACGGCAATCACCTTGGTATGTTTGGTCATATGAACAACAAAAACAATGGCGGTGTTATGTGATCTGGATTCTAACGTACACGGGAGACAACCAGACGCGCATCCCATAAACGGCGAGGCTGTGTTCCACGTGGAACGCAGCCCAGGAAGTAGAGCCCGCCGGGCTACGGAGGGCCTGGATCGGACTTCCTCAGTGTCTGAGGGCCTCCCTGTGAGAAAGGAACAGGAGTCTCCAGGGCCATCCGAAACGTCGAGGCCCGCCGTGCCAGCCAATGCCCCCACCTCCAGTCGATGACGCAGGCCTTCTCTTATACAGGGAGGCGCCGAGACACGGAGGCTCTGATCAAAGTTCTCAGCGTCTCAGGGCCTCCCTGTGAGAAAAGGAAACATAAGTCTCCAAGGCCATCCGAAACGTCGAGGCCCGCTGTGCCAGCCAATCTCCCACCTCCAGTCGATGGACGCAGGCCTTCTCTTATACAGGGAGGCGCCGAGACACGGAGGCTCTGATCAAAGTTCCCAGCGTCTCAGGGCCTCCCTGTGAGAAAAGGATAATGAGTCTCCAAGACATCCAAACGCCGAGGCCCGACTGAACGCAGAACCACTCAGGTCGAGTCAATCACACCGAATCCATTTTTTCGCAGGAGTCGACGACATTGTTCCACGTGGAACAATCAAATAATTACTAACAAGTCTTTTATTTAGAACAACTTAGCGTTCTTGTTCATCACCACAAGTTGGCTCCCGATGGACGGAAGGAGCACTTCGCTATGTCCGGATGTGAACGGAGGTGCAAATTCCGCCTTGGCGGACATTTCAGTGCCGAACATGAAGAGTCGCCCACCTGGCCGAAGAAACGCCTGGATGGCGTTCAGCAATCTGCCGTCCGGCCGGACGGCTCTGACCGTGACAATGTCGGCGGATTCGTGAAGTTCGGCGCGTGGCAGGAGTTCCTCGAGGCGGCAATTCTCGACGGAGCCGCGCTCAATCGCCAGTTGGCGAAGCACCTCGCGGAGGAACGCACATTTGCGAACCTTCACCTCCACCATGATCAGCCGCAGCCCTGGGCTGGCGAGCATGAAGGGAATCGCAGGCGAGCCGCCGCCGCTTCCAACGTCGATGGCCAATTTGTCGCCGACCTCCACCCGCCTGGCCGCCAGAACTGGTTCCACAATCAGCCGATCCACCGCATCGTCGGACAACGGGTCGACCGGCAGCGCGGTGAGATTAATTTTGCGATTCCACTTGGCCAGGAGCTCAACGTAGGCTGCTAAGTTGGAGAGCACGTCCGACGGGGGCTCCGCGCCGGCCTTCGCCAGGCGGCGGGAGAGTCGGTGTAGTGTCTCGCGCTCAGCCACGAGCCCATTCTGTCATCTCGATCAGCGGCGCGCGAGGCGCGAGGCGACGATCGCGACGGCGGCCGGGGTGACGCCGGGGACTCGACCGGCTTGGCCGAGAGTCGCGGGACGGACCGACGACAGCCGCTCGACCACCTCGCGGGACAGGCCGGGAACACCGGTGTATTCGAAGTCGGCCGGAATCACGCGCTCACTCTGTGATTCCACACGCGCGCGCTGAAGCGCGTGCCGGACAAGATATCCGCGATATTTGCACTCGGCTTCGAGCGTTCCGCGATCGATCTCGCGCGAGTCGTCAAGATCGAGCTCACACCCGGCGTCAACAATCTGGTCCACCGTGACCAGCGGTCGGCCAAGCGCCTCAGCGGCCGTCGAGTGAATCCCCTGAACCTGCACGCGTGTGTTGGCGAGCGCCGTGCGATTGCGGTCCAGCCGCTGACTTCTCTGCTCGAACCGCGCCCATCGCTCGTCGCGCACCAAGCCAACACCTCGTCCGACAGGCGTCAGGCGCAAGTCCGCGTTGTCGATGCGCAGAGCCAGTCGATGTTCTGCGCGGGACGTGAACATCCGATACGGCTCGAGGCAGCCCTGCGTCACGAGATCATCAATGAGAATCCCGATGTACGCTTCATCCCTCCGCAGGACCACGGGGCCTTCCGCCTGTACACGCCGCGCGGCGTTCATGCCGGCCATCACTCCTTGTGCGGCGGCTTCTTCGTACCCGGATGTTCCGTTGATCTGCCCGGCGATAAACAAACCGGGTACTCGTTTGGCCTCAAGCGACAGTGATAACTCGGTCGGTTGAATGAAGTCGTATTCCACCGCATACGCATGGCGCAGCAGGACCGCATCTTCGAGACCCGGCATCGCGTGCACGATCGTCTCCTGGACAGACGCCGGCAGACTCATCGACATGCCGTTGACATAAATCTCGTCGACGTCCACGCCTTCCGGTTCCAGAAATATCTGGTGCCGCTCCTTGTCCGGGAACCGCATGATCTTGTCTTCAAGCGACGGGCAGTACCGTGGACCCACGCCCGTGATCTGCCCGTTGTAGAGCGGCGACTGGTGAATATGTTCTCGCACCAGTGCATGGACATGCGCTGTGGTGTGAACGATGTGACACGCGATTTGTGGGGACGCGATCGCGATGGTGTCGTACGAAAACGGAACAACCGGATTGTCGCCGTGGTCTTCCAGGAATCTGCTGAAGTCGATGCTCTTGCGATCGAGCCGCGGGGGAGTGCCGGTCTTGAGTCGGCCCATCTCAAATCCACACGCGCGCAGCGACTCCGCAAGGTGATGGGTGGGCGGTTCACCCGCGCGGCCGGCAGGGCGCTGCACATCGCCGATGTGCACGAGACCGTTCAGGAACGTGCCGGTGGTGACGACCAGCGCGCAACACGAGACCATGTCGCCGTTCTCAAACGCAAGTCCCACAACCTCGCCATCTTCCACCAGCACGTTACCAGCACGTTCAAACAACCACGTGATGTTGGGCTCGGACGACAACGCGTCCTTCACCCAGGCGCCGTACCGTTTCTTGTCCGCCTGCGCGCGCGGCGACCACACGGCTGGACCGCGGCTCCGGTTGAGCAACTTGAATTGAATCCCGGTCGCGTCAATGGCGAGCCCCATGAGTCCACCGAGTGCATCGATCTCGCGAACGAGATGTCCCTTCGCCGTGCCACCGATCGCGGGGTTGCAAGGCATCAAGGCGACAGTCTCCGGGGAGAGCGTGCATAGCCCGACTCGACATCCCATGCGCGCGGCGGCCCATGCGGCTTCGCAGCCGGCATGACCTGCTCCGATCACGATGACGTCAAAATCCACGCGTGCCATTGATCATTTCCCGATACAGAAGTGACTGAAAATATGCGCCAGCACATCGTCTGCCGTCCGTCGCCCGGTCAACGCTTCGAGCGCGTGTCGCGCATCACCCAACTCCGCCAGCACGATCTCTTCCGTGGCACCGGCCTCAATCGCTGCGCTGGCGCGGCCGACCGCTTCGCGCGCGGTTTGCGCGCACTGCAGATGACGCTGATTGGACACCATTGGTGTGTCGCGCAGGTCTTCGTTGCCCGACAACGCCGCGACGATCGCGCGGCGCAGCGCGTCCAATCCGTCTCCGGTATGGGATGAGACCACGAGATCACTGGAGCACAAGGGCGTTGGCCCTCCAGCAGGGCCGCCAACCAGGTCGCTCTTGTTCGCCACGACGATGCGCGGAGCGCGGACGAGGTTGAGAATGGCCACATCCGCGTCGGTCCGTGGCACAGATCCGTCAAGCACCACCACGGTCAACGCGGCGGCATCCCGAGCTTCGTGCGCGCGGCGAACACCTTCCGCTTCGATCTCGTCGAGTGCCTCCCGCACACCTGCCGTGTCCACCAGTGTGATGGGGACGCCGTTGATATCCACACTTTCCGTCAACACGTCACGTGTGGTTCCGGCCACGGGGGTCACGATCGCGCGGCCGCTGCCGACCAGCGCGTTGAACAGACTCGACTTGCCGACGTTTGGCCGCCCCGCGATCACCACCAGTCGGCCTTCACGAATCAGCCGCCCCCGGCGCCCGTCCTTCAACAGCGCGTCGAGCAGCGCCTCGGACCGCGCGAGTCCCGCACGCGCGTCGGCGCGCGTGATGAAGTGGTAGCCCTCATCGGGAAAATCAAGGGACGCTTCGAGTTTGGCAGCGACCTCAAACAACTGCGTGTCGATCTCAGCGATTCGTTGTGTGAGGGTGCCTTCGAGTTGGTCCACCGCGACCCGTGCCTGCAGGGGAGTGACCGCCTCGATTAAATCAGCCACAGCCTCGGCCTGCACAAGATCCAGACGACCGTTGGTGTACGCGCGGAAGGTGAACTCCCCGGGCCCGGCCAGGCGCGCGCCGCGATCACAGACGAGCGCGACGATCTGCTGCAGCACCGCCGGACTCCCATGTCCACTCACCTCCACCACATCGTCTCCCGTGTAGGAATGGGGCGCCTGGAACCAGGTGACGACCACGTGATCAATGACGCTGCCGTCGAATGGACTCGTGAGACGTGTGAAGGTAGCGTGCCGAGGTTGCCACACGTCAAGGCCCGTCAGCGTGGTCAGGATGCTGACAGCGTCGGGCCCCGCGATGCGCACCACACCAATCCCGCCACGCCCCGGTGGCGTCGCCACCGCGACGATCGTGTCCACCGTGGAAAAGGCCGAGAAAGCCGAGAAGGCCACCGGCCCTCCTACGCGGTCTTCTTGGAGATGACGACGATTTTGAGGAAGTCGTCGCCCAGGCTCTCGGAGCGCATCTCCGGATCTTCGGCCACGGTCAGATGCACCAGCCGGCGCGAGTAAGGATTCAGCGGGCCCATCTCCTGAGGCACTCCGGCTTTGGCTTTTTCCATCAGACCGCGAGCGATGTTCTTGAGTTCGGCATCCTTGTCGAGCCGGAAACCCATCGCGTCAACGATGTAGTGGCGGTCGCCACGTTCGTCGCGCCGGATCGCGGTGTTCACGATGACCTGGAGCGCGTCGAGTGTTTCACCCTGTCGGCGCAGCAACGTCTCGGCGCCCTCACCGGTGATGTTCACGCGCACGGCGTCCGGTGTTTCTTCCAGTGTCACGTCGAGCGTGAGCCCCATGGCACCAAGGACGTCCGTGATGAAGTCGACGACGCGGGCATCAAGAATTTCAGTCATGGTGTGGCCTCTACTTCTTCAACGTGGACGCGCTGCCCACGGACTTTGCGCGTCGTTCCGCACTGGTTCCGCCAGTGGTTTTGGGTGGCGAGCTGATCAGGTGATTGGTCAGGTACTGCTGTCCGATGGTCATGATGTTGCTCGTCAGCCAGTACAACACCAGGCCCGACGGCGCCCACAGGAACATGACGGAGAAGATCACCGGCATGAAGAGAAACATCTTCTGCTGGATTGGATCGGCCGTCGTCGGCGTCATCTTCTGCTGCCAGAACATCGACGCGCCCATCAGCACAGGCGTGATGTAGAGCGGGTCCATGACCGAGAGGTCCTTGAGCCAGAAGATCCAGGGCGCGCCGCGCAATTCAATGGCAACCGACAACATCGCGTAGAAGGCAAAAAGTACCGGGAAGGTCAGCAGCATTGGCACACAGCCGCTGGCAGGATTGACACCCTTTGTCTTGTAGAGCGCCATCATCTCGGGGTTCATCTTCTGGCGCTCTGGATCGGTCATCTTGTACTTTTTGTACCGCTCCTGAATCGCCTTCACCTCAGGCTGGACTTCCTGCATCTTGCGCATGGAGACCATGCTGCGATGACGCAAGGGGAACATGATGACGTTGAGCAATACGGTCAGCGCGATGATCGACCAGCCGAAGTTGCCGAGGTAGCCATAAATCCACTTCAACGCCTGGAGCAGCGGCACGACCAGCCACGCAAAGATGCCGAAGTCGATGGCGCGCACCATCTGGCCATCAACCATTTTGAGTTCGTCGAAGTCCTTCGGCCCGATGTAAAACGGCATCGACATGGCGCCGCCGGTTGAGACGCTGTAGTCCACAAAGGTGCGCTGGGTCACACCCGTCTCGGTCGCGTCCGGTTCGGGCACCGGCAACAGCAACGGCCGGTACTCGACCTTCACACTCTTGGTGCCAGGAACCGCGGCGGACAAGAAGTAGTGATCGCCCACACCGACAAACCGGAGGGTGCCTTCATACGACGGCTGCGTGGTGATGTCGTCGATGTTGAGGCGCTCCACGCTGCCGTCCCGATGAAACAGGGGGGCTGGAGGATAACTCGGCATCATCGAGCTGCCGAGACCAAACCCGCGGCCAAGCGACGGCCCCATCTTGAGCGTCACCGGTCGTGCAATGCCCTGCACATCCACCGACGCATCCACCGTCACGGTGTAGGGCTGTGCCGGGTCCGGCTGGAAATGAAAGCTCTTGCGGGCAATCAGGCCGGTGGCCGAATCGGTGAACTCAAAGGCGAGGGTGCCCGCTGAGGAGCCCAGCGACAACGTGCCTTCGGTCGACGATCGGAACGGCGCACGCGCCAGGCGCGCGGAGAGGGCGTCCTGGTCGGTCGCCAGAGTAAAGGGCCGCACCGACCCTTGCGGCAACTGCTCGGGAACCATCTCGAGTGGCTCTTCGCGCGAATCAAAGTACCGCTTCAACCGCCAGCTCTTGACCGATGCACCTTCAGTGGTGAACACCACCCGGATGTGATCGGTGTCGACGACGATGTCCCGCGCCGGGGTGGTGTCAATCGGCAGAGTGTCCGTGGTGCCTTGTGGTTGGGGAGCGGCCAGGGCGGCAGCCGGGGGAGCCGTCTCACCGGCCGCCGACGTGCCGGCAACAGGCGTGCCCATGGGTTGGTTGTCGGTCGCGGTCGTCAACGTCGCAGGGGGCGGCGGGGGAACGACATAGGTCTGGTACAGCACCAGAATGCCGAAGGACAGAAAGATAGCAAGAAAAACGCGTTTTTCCATGTGTTGTCAGTGGGACGGCGGTACGGGGTCCACGCCGTGCGGACCAAAGGGACGGCACTTCGAGACGCGAACCAGCGCCAATCGAAGACCTCGGAGGAGCCCATGTTGTTCGATGGCCGTGACGGCGTAGTTTGAGCACGAGGGCTCGAACCGACACGCACCACCGGCAAACGGCGACAGAAGCAGTTGATAGGCGTGTACGAGAGACACGCCGAATCGACGGGACCAGGGCATCAGTTGGTCAGGCCCTTTCGGAGTCCGTCGAGCGCCGCACGAACATCGGCGGCGACGAGGGTGAATGGCGCGTCCAATATCGCGCGCCGCGGAATCGCGACAACGTCGATGGGCAGCAAGCCGCGTGCGACAATCGTATCCGGCTCGGTCTGACGAAATATTTCGCGCAGACGACGTTTCGCCCGATTGCGCATCACGGCATTGCCGAACTTGCGCGAGGCAATGAGTCCCAGGCGATCGACGGAATACTGATTGGGCAAAGCGAGCAGGGTGACAAACCGGGTGGCGACGCGCCGGCCCTGAGTCTGCACGGTCTGGAACTCGTGCCGCGCTTTGATGCGCACGTTCGAGCCAAACCGCAATGACATCAGGGTCCCGGATCGCCAAGCCGCGTCAAGCGGCCTAGCGGGTGGAAACGGAAATACGCTTGCGGCCCTTGTCGCGGCGCCGCTTGAGGACCAGACGGCCATTCTTGGTACGCATACGGACCAGGAACCCGTGGGTTCGGCGACGTCGCCGGTTGTTGGGCTGAAAAGTTACGCTCATAAGACTCCCACCCAAAGCTTGTTCGTACTCTGGGGAAACCCAAATGCTACCGGAGTGTGAAAAAGCCTGTCAATGTACACGCTCGAGCAGGGCCCGGCGACGTATGCTAGATTCGCCACTTTTCCACACCTGTGGAAAAAGCTGTGGAAAACAAGGGTTTTGCCTTATTTGTGGGCGAAAATCAGTCGAAAATGGCAAATACCATCTGGGACGCCGTGCTTGGGCGCATCGAAACCAAGGTCAATCGCCACAGTTATTTTTCGTGGTTTGAGCGGACCTCCCTCATCCGGGACACCGGGGCGCAGATGGTGATTCGTGTGCCCAACACCATGACGGCGGACTGGCTCACCAAACACTACCCGTCGGTCATAGACGACGCGCTGGTGGAGGTGGGACGTCCAGGGGTGACCCTAACCTACGACGCCTCCCCAGCCGGTTCTGAGCCCTCTGAGCCCCCACCCCTCTCCCCGACGGAAGCTGATGCCGGTGGCGGCGGCGCGGCGGCGGCCATCGAGGACGCGACGGGGCTGAGCCCCCGGTACACGTTCGACACCTTCATCGTGGGCGCATCCAACCAGTTTGCCGATGCGGCCTGCCGGGCCGTGGCGGAGGCGCCCTCCCGGTCCTACAACCCGCTGTTCATCTACGGCGGGGTCGGTCTGGGCAAGACCCACCTGATGCATGCGATTGGTCACTACGTCTTGCGCCACCACCGTGGGCTGAAGCTGACCTACGTGTCGTCCGAGCGGTTCATGAACGAGGTCATCAATGCCCTTCGGTATGACCGGATTCTCGAGTTTCGCGAGCGGTATCGCAGCGTGGACGTGCTGCTGGTCGACGATATTCAGTTCATCGCCGGCAAAGAGCGCACCCAGACCGAGTTTTTCCACACGTTCAACGCGCTGTATGACGCCCAAAAGCAGATTGTCATCAGCAGCGATTGCCCGCCACACCAGATCGCCGAACTGGAAGAACGGCTCCGCTCCCGGTTTGAGTGGGGCCTGACGGCTGATATTCAGGCGCCGGATCTTGAAACAAAAATCGCCATCATCACCCGCAAGGCCGACAGCGAGGGCGTGTCTCTGCCCAACGACGTGGCGCTGTATATCGCCGGGCGCATCAAATCGAACATTCGCGAGTTGGAAGGCTCGCTGATCCGCCTGCTGGCCTACGCCTCATTGCAGGGGCGGGACGTCACGATGGACCTGGCCAAGGATGTCTTGCGCGACATCCTGCGTCAGGACGAACGCGCCATCACCATCGAGGGCATCCAGAAGTTCGTGGCCGAGTATTATCAGATGAAACTGGTCGAGCTCAAGTCGCGGAACAACTCGAAGTCCGTGGCCATGCCTCGGCAGGTCGCCATGTATATTTGCAAACAGCTCACCAATGCGTCGTTGCCGGAAATCGGGAAAAGTTTTGGCGGCAAACACCACTCGACCGTCATCCATTCGATCCGGAAAGTCGAGGACATGCGCAAGGCTGACGGGGTTTTCAACAGTCAGATCAACAGCCTCCTCCAGTCACTGCAGTGAGGGTTTTCCACAGGGAGCCCCTGTGCGGGCCTGTGGAGGAATTGCGGAAATATTGAGATCCCGTCTTTTGCACAAAACCCGCTCGGAAAATCCGCCACCTTACCCTCCGGAGCGTCCACAGCGTAAGTTGTTGATAACTAATAGGTAATGGCCGGAATTTCAGTTACCCACAGCCCCTTATTCCTGTTATAATTCTTTGTCTTTTTGATCTTCTGTAAATACGTTCGATAGAAGCCGCTCGACACACGAGTTGACGCTGTCGAGAGAGAGGTCGCCCCGCCGTATGGAGTTAGTGGTTCGCAAGAACGATCTGCTGAAGGAACTATCCCTCCTGCAAGGCATCGTCGAGCGCAAGAACACGATCCCGATTCTCGCCAATGTGCTGATCGAAGCCGCTGACGGCGCTGTGTCGCTGTTGGCCACCGACCTGGACGTGGCGTTGCGCAGCCGGTGTGACGCCACCGTTGGCAAACCCGGCACGCTCACACTGCCGGCGAAGAAGTTGTTCGAGATCGTGAATGCGTTGCCAGACACCGATGTCCGGATCGAGTCCGACAAGGGTGGCAAGAGCGTCACCGTGGCGGCCGACCGGTTTGAGTCGAAGTTGCAGACGTTGCCGGCCAGCGAGTTCCCGACGCCTCCGCAGGATGGCGGCACGATGGAGGCCTCACTGCCTGGCGGTGCGCTCAAGCGGATGATTTCGCACACGCGGTTTGCGATCACGAGCGAGGACACCCGGTATTTTCTCAACGGCGCCCAGTTGGTGTTGCGTCCTGATTCACTAAGCATGGTCGCCACTGACGGCCATCGGCTCGCGTTTGTCACGGTCAATGAGCCGTCCGGCGTGGTCGCACAGACCGAAGTACTTCTTCCGCGCAAGACGCTCAATGAAGTCGCGCGCCTGATTGATGGCGGCGCCCCGATTGAATTCTCGCAGGGTGAAAATCACATTTTCTTCAAGTCCGAAGGACGCCTGTTGATCTCGCGAAAGATCGACGCGAACTTCCCGGCGTATGAACGGGTGATTCCCAAGGGCAACGACAAACAGATCGAATTTGATCGCGATCGTCTGTCGTCGGCGTTGCGTCGCGTGCGCCTGCTGTCGAACGAACGATCCAAAGCGGTGAAATTTGCCATCGGGACCGATCAGGTCGAGATCACCTCGAGCACGCCGGAACTGGGCGAAGCGCATGAAATACTGCCTGTGACGTATGCCGGTCCCGCGCTCCAGATTTGTTTCAACGCCGACTACGTCGACAACTTTCTCAATGTGGTGGAAACCGAAGGCGTCCTTCTCGAATTCAAGGACGAAATGAGTCAGGCGGTCATGAAACCGATTGCGGCTGAGGGGTATGAGTACACCTACGTCATCATGCCGATGCGTCTCTGATGGACAATAGCGAGCTCAGTCCGGTAGTTCCGAATCCCCACGAATACGGCGCCGACCAAATCAAGGTCCTCGAAGGACTCGAGGCCGTTCGCAAGCGTCCGGCCATGTATATCGGGTCCACAGGGCCCTCTGGTCTGCACCATCTCGTGTACGAGATCGTTGATAACTCGATCGACGAAGCGTTGGCCGGGTACTGCAAGAACGTCAACGTCACGATTCACATCGACGGGTCCGTCACGGTGGTTGACGACGGCCGTGGCATTCCCGTGGGTATGCACGAAAGCGGCAGGTCGGCCGCTGAAGTGGTGCTCACGGTGCTGCACGCGGGGGGCAAATTCGAAAACTCCGCCTACAAAGTCTCTGGCGGTCTGCACGGCGTTGGTGTCTCGGTCGTCAACGCGCTCTCCGAGTGGCTCGACCTCGAAATCTGGCGCGACGGCAAGGTGCACCAACTGCGGTTTGAACGTGGCGACGCCAAGGGGTCGATCGCCATCACCGGCACCACGGAAAAACGCGGCACCAAAGTCACCTTCAAACCCGACACACAGATCTTCGAGTCCGTCGAATACACGTTCGAAATCCTGTCGCAGCGTCTGCGTGAGCTCGCGTTCCTGAACGCCGGGGTCACCATCACGATTGACGACGAACGCGACGGCAAGAACCATGTGTTCCTGTATGAAGGCGGCATCAGGGAATTTGTCCAGTACCTGAACACCAACCGTGTGGTCGTCAACGACAAACCGATCTACATGATCGGCGAGCGCGAAAACATCATTGTTGAGATTGCGCTTCAGTGGAACGACAGCTACACGGAGACGACGTTCAGTTTTGCGAACAACATCAACACGACGGAGGGCGGCACACACATGTCCGGCTTCCGGTCGGCGTTGACGCGCACGATTAACGCCTATGCCGCCAACAACAATCTCGCCGACAAGTTGACCGACAGCGTCAGTGGCGACGACATTCGCGAGGGCATGACGGCGATCATCTCGGTCAAGATCCCGCAGCCCCAGTTTGAAGGGCAGACCAAGACCAAACTCGGCAACACCGAGGTCAAGGGCATCGTCGAGGGCATCGTCAACGACAGGCTCGGCGCGTTTCTTGAAGAGAACCCTGCCGTCGCGAAAAAAGTCATTGCGAAGGCGATTGATGCCGCACTGGCGCGTGAAGCGGCGCGCAAGGCGCGTGATTTGGTCCGCCGCAAGGGCGCGCTGGACAATTCCACGCTCCCCGGAAAACTGGCGGACTGTCAGGAACGCGACCCGGCCCAGGCCGAGATTTACATCGTCGAAGGTGAGTCGGCAGGCGGGTCCGCCAAACAGGGGCGCGATCGCCGGTTCCAGGCGATCCTGCCCATCAAGGGCAAAATCCTCAACGTTGAAAAAGCCCGCTTCGACAAGATGCTGGGCAGCGAGGAAATCCGCACGCTGATTGCCGCGCTGGGGTGCGGCATCGGGACCGACGACTTTGACGCGGCCAAAGTGCGGTATCACCGCATCATCATCATGACGGACGCCGATGTTGACGGATCGCACATCCGGACGTTGTTGCTCACGTTTTTCTATCGTCAGATGAAGGACCTGGTGGACCGCGGGTACATCTACATCGCGCAACCGCCGTTGTTCCGTGCGAAGCGTGGTCGGCAGGAGTCGTTCATCAAGGACGAACGGCTGCTTGAACAATTTCTGATTCACCGCGCGACTGAATCACGATCGATCGTGCTGGCCACTGGTGTGGAGATCAAGGGCCAGGCGCTCGAACATCGTCTCGAAAAACTCATCGCGTACCGCAAGGTGCTGCAGGTGGTGGAACGTCGAGGGCCGTCGCGTCGCGCCATCACCGCGTTGCTTGAGGGCGGGGCACGCGACAAGACGTTCTGGACCGATCGGGCGCTGGTGGACGGCCTCGCGGCCCATCTCCAGCAGCCGCAAGTGACGGCGGCGGTGGTCGACGATCCGGAGCACCATGCGTTTGCGGTGGTGCTCATCGACCGGTCGTTCGGGTACGACCGTCATCAGCGCCTCGACCTGGAATTCGTGACGACGGCCGAGTTCCGCATGCTGGCGGCCGCCTACGTGGACGTGCGCGACATTCTGATGGGCCCGGTCACCATCCGTACCGCCACCTCCACACAGCCAGCGGAGGACGTGGACGACGAACCCGAGGTGACCGACGGCGCTGAGACGCCCGAAAGCGCCGAAGAGGTGGCCGCACTGGCGTCGGCCCCAACACCGGCGCCCAAGGCGCCCAGGGACAAAGACGCCGATCGGACCATCTCCTCGATTGATGAACTGGTCGACTACTTCGTGACCGCCGGTCGGCGCGGGCTCGCGATCAACCGCTACAAAGGTCTTGGTGAGATGAACCCGGACACCCTCTGGGAAACCACCATGGATCCCGCGAAGCGGACGTTGCTGCAGGTGCGTGCGGACGACCACCTCGAAGCGGATCTCATGTTCACCACACTGATGGGTGATCAGGTGGAACCGCGCCGGAAGTTCATTGAAGACAACGCGCTTGATGTGAAGAACCTGGATATCTAACGTGTCCGATCCGATCGATCAGAACCCCTCCCTGCGCTTCCCCGTCAACATCGAAGACGAGATGAAGCGGTCGTACATGGATTACGCCATGAGCGTAATCATCGGGCGTGCGCTGCCCGACGTGCGCGACGGTCTCAAGCCGGCGAACCGTCGCGTGTTGTACGCCATGCGGCAGATGGGGCTGGCATCGAATCGTCCCTACCGCAAGTGCGCCAAAATCGTCGGTGAAGTCATCGGCAACTATCACCCGCACGGAGACGCGTCGGCGTACGACACGCTGGTGCGCCTCGCCCAGGACTTCAGCATGCGCTACACCCTGGTCGACGGCCAGGGCAACTTCGGATCCATCGACGGCGACCCGCCGGCCGCCTACCGGTACACGGAAGCCCGACTCGAGTCGCTCGCCGAAATGATGATGGCGGACCTCGACAAGGACACGGTCGACCATCGCCCGAACTTCGACGAGACCACGGAAGAACCCACGACGTTCCCGGCGCCGTACCCGAATCTGCTGGTGAACGGGTCGACCGGTATTGCCGTCGGCATGGCCACGAGCATCCCGCCGCACAACATGCGCGAGGTGATCGATGGTGTGCTCAAGGTCATTGAGCTCCGCGATGCTCCGCGTGACGACCAGTTCAAAGCCCTGATGCAGTGCATCCCCGGGCCCGACTTCCCGTCAGGCGGTACGATTGTCGGTCGTGCCGGCATCTGGCGCGCCTATCGTGAGGGCCGCGGCAACGTCGTGGTGCGTGGCAAGGCGTCGTTTGAGGACAACAAGAAAGGCGATCGCACGTCGATCGTGTTCACCGAGATCCCGTATCAGGTGAACAAGGCGACGCTCATCTCGGACATCGCCCAGCTCGTTCGCGACAAAAAGCTCGAAGGCATCTCCGACCTGCGTGACGAATCCGACCGCGACGGCATGCGGATCGTGATTGAACTCAAGCGTGGGGAATTGCCCGACGTTGTCCTGAATAATCTCTACAAACAAACACGGCTGCAGACCGGGTACGGGATTACGCTGCTCGCGATTTCTCACAGTCGGCCGAAGGTCTTCAACCTTCTGCAGATCATCGAAGAGTTCATCACGTTCCGCCTGGAAGTCATTCGCCGCCGCATCGAATTCGAGCTGCGGAAGGCCGAGGCACGTGCCCACATTCTCGAAGGTCTGAAGATCGCACTCGACCATCTCGATGCGGTCATCACACTGATCCGCAGCTCGAAGAATCCCGGCGAGGCCCGCGTCGGCCTCATGACCAACTTCGGCCTCTCTGAACTGCAGTCGCAGGCGATCCTCGACATGCAGCTCCAGCGTCTGACCGGCCTCGAGCGTCAGAAAATTCTCGACGAGCTCGCGGAACTGGTCGCCCTCATCACGCGCCTTCGCGAGATCTTGTCGAGTGACGCGCTCGTCCTCGAGATCGTCGTGAACGAACTTATCGCGATCCGCGACAAATACGGCGACGATCGCCGGACCGACATCATTGAAGACAGCACCGACTTCCGCATCGAAGATTTGATCGCGGACGAGGAAGTGGTCATCACCGCGACGCAGACCGGCTACATCAAACGCACGGCGCTTGATGAGTACCGGAAGCAGCGTCGTGGCGGCAAGGGTCTGATCGGCATGCAGACCCGTGATGAAGACATTGTTGAACACTTGTTCATCGCCAACACACACGCCTACATCCTGATCTTTTCGGACAAGGGCAAGTGTTACTGGCTGCGGGTGTACGACGTCCCTGAGGTCTCGCGATCAAGCAAGGGCAAGTCCATCGCGAACCTGGTCCAGATGGGCGAGGGGGAGAAGATCGCCGCGTTGTTGCGCGTGCAGGACTTCCCCGACGAAGAAGACAAGCGCTTCATCGTGATGGGTACCGAACAGGGCACCATCAAAAAGACCGACTTGAAGGCGTACTCGAACCCGCGAACGGCCGGCATCATTGCCATCCAGATCGACGACAACGATCATCTGATTGCAGTCGCAGAAACTGACGGCACCAAGGACCTGGTGCTCGGGACCAGGAACGGCATGGCCATTCGTTTCAGCGAACAGGACGCCAGACCCATGGGCCGCACGGCCTATGGTGTGCGTGGTATCAACCTGCGCGAAGGCGACGTCGTGGTCGCCATGGAAGTGGTCACGTCGGACGCGACGTTGCTCACGGTCTGCGAAAAGGGCCACGGCAAACGCACGGAAGTCTCCGAGTACCGCCAGCAGACGCGCGGCGGCATTGGCCTCAAAAATATTCAGACCACGGACCGCAACGGTGCGGTCGTCGGCATCGCCTGTGTCACCGACCAGCATGAACTGCTGATCGTGACCGAACAGGGTCAGATCATCCGCATGCCGGCCTCGGGCCTGCGTCCGATTGGTCGCGACACGCAGGGTGTGAGGTTGATTGATCTCGCCGACGGCGACAAGGTCGTATCGATCGCGACGCTCCTTGAACCGGAAGTCGCGGAACTGGCCGAGGCAACGGACGCCGCGTCAAACGAGCCAGACAGGCAAGACACGGAGTAAGAGGTAAATTCTCTCCATCCCTTACGTCGCTTTCCGTGTGGCGGCAAGGCCGGACTCCCTCAATCGTTCGACTGCGGTCACGATCCACTAGAGGTCGAGCGCGTCCGCCCACCAGGGAGGGAGAGCTTCACCCCGCCGGCTCAAGGTTGGCATATCTTGCCAGCAACTTCTTCGTGCCGACCGTGTTGAACTTCACGGTGACGCGCATGTCGTCGCCCTCATCCTCGACAGCGATGATCATCCCCACGCCGAATTGTTTGTGGCGCACACGTTTGCCGACCGTCAGTCCGGAGCTCGACGACTGGTCTTCATTCTCGTACGAGGCAAACGGCGTAGCCTCCACTTCCTTGTGCTTGAGTGGACCCTGTCGGCGATTGGCGTACGGGTTGCGCGTGTCGTATCGCGTGGAGTTCCAGGAGGGCGCCACCACCGGCTCAATCCGGCGCATCAATTCAGCGGGAATCTCATCGAGGAAGCGCGACGGCTCGGTTGACTGGTAGTCACCAAACACCCGGCGTCGTGCTGCACTCGTCAGAATGAGTCGCTCGCGCGCACGCGTCAGGCCCACGTAACACAGGCGTCGCTCTTCCTCGAGTTCGTCCTCGTCTTCGGTTGAGCGCGAATGGGGGAACAACCCCTCCTCGAGGCCCGCCACAATGACAACGGGAAATTCCAGACCCTTGGCCGCGTGCATCGTCATCATCCAGACATTGGCGTCCTTTTTACCCTGGGCCTCGTCCGCCTCGGAGAGCAGCGACAGACGATCCACGAAGCCACCCAGGGTGGGCTCGGACTCCCGGGTTTCGTACTCCCGAGCTGCCGACACGAGCTCCATCAGGTTCTCGATGCGCGCTTCCGCTTCTTCGCTGCGGTCTTCACGAAGATCCTTGAGGTAGCCCGAGCGGTCCATCACCAGTCCCAGCGCAATGGACACACTGGCGTTGGCACATTCGGTGGTCAGGCCGGCAATCAGGTCCCTGAAGCCCCTGAGCGCGATGACCGCCCTGTTGGGCACCTCACGTTTTTCAAGCCCTGCCAGGAGCCGTGCCCACATCGATCGGGACGAGGTGATGGGTTGCAGGCCCACTGCAAACAGCGGCGTCATGGCATGGACGTCCGCGTCGAGGTCCACGGCCTCGAGGGCTTCCATGACGGTTTTGCCAATGCCCCGCGTGGGCACGTTCACCACCCGCCTGAAACTCACATCGTCGTGCGGGTTCATCACCAGGCGGAGATAGGCGAGCAGGTCCTTGATTTCCTTGCGTTCGTAGAAGCGGACGCCACCGATGATGCGATACGCGATTCCCTCGCGCATCAGCGCATCTTCAATCGCGCGCGACTGCGCGTTGGTCCGATAGAGGATGGCGACAGTGGTCTTCGAGTCCGCCGACTGCGTCTCCCTGATCGCGCGCGTGATGTAGTCGGCTTCCTCGATTTCGTCACCGGCCCTGACATACACGATCGGCTCGCCGCCGAGTTTGTCGGTCCAGAGGCGCTTGTCCTTCCGATTCCGATTCCGGCTGATGACGGCTGAGGCCGCGTCCAGGATCACCTGGGTGGACCGGTAGTTCTGCTCAAGCTTGACCACCGCCGCTTCAGGGAAGTCCTGTTCAAAGTCCAGGATGTTCCGCAGATCGGCCCCGCGCCACTTGTAGATGGACTGGTCCGGATCTCCAACCACGCACAGGTTCCGGTGATGGTCGGCGAGTCGACGAATCAGAATGTATTGCGGCCGGTTGGTGTCCTGATACTCGTCAACCAGGATGTATTTGAACTTTCTGGCGTATGCGTCCCGGACGTGTTCCTTGGTCTCCACCAGCTCAACCGTCTTCAGAAGCAGGTCGTCAAAGTCGAGTGCCCCTGCCTCACGCAAGACGCGCAGATACGCTTCGTAGACCTTCGAAATCTGGGCATCGCGCAGATTCCATCCGCTCGACTTCATCTCGGCCGGCGATTCGAGCTTGTTCTTGGCCTGACTGATTCGTGACAGCGCTGCTCTGGGCGTCAGCATCTTCTCGTCGATATCGGCCGCTCGCAACGCCTGTTTGACGACGGCCAATTGGTCGGAGGAGTCGTAGATGACGAAGTCGCGGGTGAGGCCGATGTGCGGGGCTTCTCGACGAAGAATCCTGGCGCACAACGAGTGGAACGTGGAGAGCCACATGTGACGGCAGTCGTCACCCACGAGGCTCTCGACGCGATGCCGCATTTCCTCAGCGGCCTTGTTGGTGAAGGTGACGCCCAGGACCTGATCCGGCTGGGCCTGGCCGCTCTTGACCAGATGCGCCATTCGAACCGTGATGACGCGCGTCTTGCCCGACCCTGCACCGGCCAGGATGAGCAACGGGCCGTCGGTGTGCGCGGCCGCGTCGCGTTGCGCTGGGTTGAGTCCTTCGAGCAGATCCATCCGAAGTCGTCAGGATACCACCCAGCATCGAGCACCAGGCCGGACGGATCGTGATCGTGGTACGCAATTCGACTTGTGATCCTCGGACTCCTGGACTCCTGGACTCCTGGACTCCTGGACCCCGAACCTATTCGACTGTGACGGACTTCGCGAGGTTCCTCGGCTGGTCCACATCGCAGCCACGACGCACGGAGATGTGGTACGCCAGCAGCTGCAGTGGGATCGTCAGCAGCACGGGCATCAGGAGCGGATCAGCGTCCGGAACAGTCAGCACCACGTCGCGTGAGGGGTCGAGGATGTCGTCGAAGGCGTGCGCGTGTGACCGGGTCGTCACCACAATGACCTGGCCGCCGCGGGCCTTGGCCTCCTGAATATTGCCAATCATTTTCTCGAAAACGTGGTCGTTCGGGGCAAGCGCCACAATCGGCAGGTCTTCGTCGATGAGCGCGATGGGGCCGTGCTTCATCTCCCCGGCCGGATACCCTTCGGCGTGGATGTAGGAGATTTCCTTCAACTTGAGCGCGCCTTCAAGGGCGATGGGGTAGTTGATTCCCCGACCGAGATACAGAAAGTCCCGGCGCTGGTACAGCTTTTTGGCCAGGTCCTCGATCACGTCGTCGGTCTTGAGCGTCTCCTCGATCTGGCCAGGCAGCTGTTCAAGCCCTTTCAGCAGTTCGACCGCCCGTTCGTGTCCGAGGACCCCTCGCACCTGGGCGATATGAATGGCCAGGAGGTGGAGCGCGACCAACTGCGCGGTAAACGCCTTCGTCGACGCGACACCGATTTCCGGACCGGCATGTGTATACACGGTGCCGTCTGATTCGCGGGTGGCCATGCTCCCGACCACGTTGCAGATGGCGATGCTGCGAGCACCCTTCTGCCGTGCCTCGCGGAGCGCCGCCAGGGTGTCCGCGGTCTCGCCTGACTGGGTAATGACGATCGCCAGAGTCTTTTCGTCAACAATCGGGTCCCGGTATCGATACTCAGACCCGTAGTCGACCTCAACCGGCACGCGGGCGAGGTCTTCAATCAGGAACTTGCCGATGAGCGCCGAGTGCCAGGATGTGCCACACGCCAGAATCACAATCCGATCAATGCCGCGGAGCGCATCGGCGCTCAACTTCATCTCATCGAGAAACACCTTGCCGGACTCCACTGAGGCGCGACCAAGAATTGTCTCGCGCACGGCCCACGGCTGCTCGTGAATCTCCTTGAGCATGAAGTGTTTGTAGCCGGCCTTCTCGGCCATGACCGGATCCCAGTTGATCGTCTGCGCCTCGCGGGCGACTTCAGTGCCGTCAAAGGTAGTGAATTGCGCGCCGGCCCTGGTGACGACGACCATCTGGCGATCATCAAGAAACACCACGCGCCGTGTGTGCGCAAGAATCGCTGGCACGTCGGAGGCGACGAAGTATTCACCTTGGCCGAGGCCAACAACCACCGGGGGCCCGTTCCTCACCGCGACGATGGTGTCGGGATCGTCAGCAGAGATGAGCACCAGCGCAAAGAGGCCGCGAATCTGCGTGAGTGATCGGCGGACGGCGGCGGCCAGGCCGTCACCTTTCCACTCCTTCTCAACCAGATGCGCCACGACCTCTGTGTCTGTCTCGGTGACGAACTTGTGGCCCTCGGCAATGAGCGCGCGCTTCAACTCCAGGTAGTTTTCGATGATGCCGTTGTGGACGACGACGATGCGGCCTTTGCAGTCCTGGTGAGGGTGCGCGTTTTCTTCCGTCGGTCGTCCGTGTGTCGCCCATCGCGTGTGCCCAATCCCGTATTCACCAGTGATGGGTCTGGTCGCGATGACATCTTCGAGCTTCGACAACTTGCCGGCGCTTCTCCGGATGTCGAGTTCGCCGTGGCGCACCACCGCCACACCGGCCGAGTCATACCCGCGGTACTCGAGTTTGCGTAGTCCCTCGATAAGGACTGGCAACAGGGGTTGATCTCCGACGTATCCGACGATCCCACACATGGTCTAGGTCTCTTTCTTTGCTGCGGCACGCGCCGCTTTGAGTTTGGTCGCCCAACCCTCTTTGATCACCTGTTTGCTCCGCGCCACCGCGAGCGCGCCTGCAGGCACATCTTCGGTGATCGACGAACCGGCACCGACAAACGCGTCTTTGCCGATGGTGACCGGCGCAATCAACTGCGAGTCGCTGCCGATGAACACGCCGTCTTCGATGACGGTCTTGAACTTCTTCTGGCCATCGTAGTTGCACGTGATGGTGCCGGCGCCAATGTTCACCCCTTCACCAATCGTGGCGTCACCAATGTAGGCCAGGTGATTCGCCTTGGAGCCGCGTCCAAGCGTGGTCTTTTTCAGTTCGACGAAGTTTCCCACTCGGGCCTTGGGGCCAAGCACGGAATCGGGCCGAATGTGCGCCATGGGACCAACCGCCGCGCCAGCACCGATGGTGGAATTCACAATCACGCTGTAATCAAGCACCTCCACATCGTCATCCACCGTGGCATTTGTGAGCCGAGCGCCGGCGTGAATGCGGCAGCGATCACCGATCGTGGTGGTGCCTTCGAGGCGCACACCCGGGCCGATGATCGTATCGACACCGACGGTGACGTCCACATCCACATAAGTCGTGGCCGGGTCCTCAAGCGTGGTGCCGCCCACCATCACGGAGCGGTTCTTTCGTTGACGCATGACGGCCGAGAGTTCGGCCAGGTCAAGGCGGCTGTTCACGCCGCGCAGTTGGTCCGCGCTGTCAAGACACAGGGTCTCCACGCGCATGTCCTTCTGCCGATACATGGCGATGAGGTCTGTGAGGTAGTACTCACCCTGCGCATTGTCAGTCGCCAGTCCATGCAGGTGCTCGAACAATGGAGCCAGTGACATCGTGTAGATGCCGCTGTTGATCTCGTGAATCGCACGATGGGCGGCTGAGGCGTCGCGTTCTTCGACGATGCGGCTGATGGTGCCGGCGGCGTCGCGAACGATACGGCCGTAGCCGTACGGGTCGTCGAGTTCAGCCGTAAGGACGGTGGCTGCAGCCCGGGCGGTCCGGTGGGTTTCGACCAACCGAGCGAGCGTGCCAGATTCCAGGAGTGGCACATCGGCGTAGAGCAGCAGCACGGTGCCCTTTTTGCCCTTGAGCACCGGTTCGGTCTGGAGCAGGGCATGGCCGGTCCCCAACTGGGGTGACTGCACGACAAATTGGAGGTCAGGCCGGCCCGCCAGTGCCGCCCTGACTTCATCCCCGCCGTGGCCCACGACCAGCACTTTGGAGGCCACCTCAAGCTGGTCAACGGTTCGAAGGACGTGTTCGATGAGAGGCCGACCCGCCAGGTGATGCAACACTTTCGGGAGGGCCGACTTCATCCGTGTCCCTTTGCCGGCGGCAAGAATGACGACATGGAGATCGTTGAGATCGCTCATAAACCCTGCTGATTATCCCTCGCGCGTTTTTGAAGAATGCGGCCCTTTTTCAGCAGTTTCCTGGCGCGAACCGGGCTGATGTGGAAGTGGCCGGCCACCATGGCCAGCACCATGTCTTCCGCGAGGGTTGTGGATTCTTCTATTTGACCAAAAAGCACAGTCAACTCGACTTCATCAGGGTCATCATCAAGCTCAGTGGCAATACCACCAACGACAACCACGAATTCGCCGAGCGGTTTGATCGCTTTGTTATTCCATTTGACCAATTCTTCGTTTATCTTTGTCAATTCTCGGCACACTATAATCTGTCTATTGACCAAATATTGTGACGATTCATTGAGTGTGCGCTCGATCCGATGAGGAGCCTCGTAAAACACCACCGTCCTTCGGCTGGCGGCCAGCTCTTCGAACCAGCGCTCTCGCTCCTGGCCTGAGGTCGGGGCGAAACCAAGGAAGAGAAATTCGTCGCCGGGCAGCCCGGTTGCTGAAAGAGCTGCCGCGATGGCGTTGGCGCCCGGAATCGGCACCACACGAATGTCCGAAGCGCGGGCGGCGGCCACGAGTCGGGCGCCTGGGTCGGCAATACCCGGCGTGCCCGCATCCGAAACGAGCGCAATGTTCTCGCCGGCAAGCATCCGGGCGACCAGGCGGGTCGATTCGCGGACCTCGTTATGCTCACGGAGACTGACGACCGGCTTCTGGATCTCATAGTGGGCAAGGAGTTTGGCGGTCCGCCTGGTGTCCTCGGCCGCAATGAGGTCCACCTGCCGGAGGGTGCGGACACCTCGGAATGTGAAATCTTCCAGGTTGCCGATGGGCGTCGCTACAACGAAGAGGGTGCCGGGCATGGGAGGCCGAAGCCAAGTGTATCTATAATCAGAGGTTGAAATGCCCCTCTATGAATACCAGTGTGATGCGTGCGGCGGTCGGATTGAGCGGATTCGCAAATTTTCGGATCCGCCCTTGGAAGACCCGTGTCCGACGTGCGGTGGTCACCTGACGAAGCAGATCTCGTCGCCGGCGATCCAGTTCAAGGGCGCGGGGTGGTACGTCAACGACTACGCCAAGTCAGGCTCTTCATCGACCGGCAGCTCGAAGACCGAGAAGGGTGAAGCCGCCGAGAAGGGCACACCAGCTGAGACCAAGACCGACACCAAGGCCGACACGAAGACTGAGACAAAGTCTGAGTCGACAAAGTCTGAGTCGACAAAGTCTGAGTCGACCACGCCGGCCAAAGCCAAGGACTGATACCCGATGCTGGACCCGGTCTTTGTCCGCGACAACCCCGACCTCGTGGAGGCACGCCTTCGCAGCCGCGGCATGGACCCGTCGGCCGATCTGGCCGCGCTCGCAGTGCTCGAAGCCAGCCGTCGTCGTGTGCTGCCTGAAGCCGAAGGGCTGAAGCGCGATCAGAACACGTCGGGCGAGGCGGTCGCGCGTGCCAAGAAGGCCGGCGATGATCCCAGCGCAGTATTTGCGGAGAACAAGGCTCGCGGCGCACGGATCAAAAAGCTTGAAGCCGAACTGGCCGAGATCGAGATCAAGCGGGATGGTCTGCTGCTGACCTTGCCGAACCTCCCGCATGAAAGTGTACCTGTCGGCACGACTGCCGATGACAACGTCGAGGTGAAGCGATGGGGCACACCGAAGACGTTCACCTTCACACCCAAGCCCCACTGGGATCTCGGCGCAGCGCTCGGCATCCTGGATTTCGAACGCGCGACGCGGATGTCCGGCGCGCGATTCGCCGTGCTGATGGGCGCGGGTGCCCAGCTCTCACGAGCGCTGATCAACTTCATGCTCGAGTTGCATGCGACCGAACACGGCTACACGGAAGTGGAACCGCCGTTCCTGGTCAATCGCACCGCGCTCACGGGCACCGGCAACCTCCCGAAGTTCGAACAGGATCTGTTCAAGATCAGCGGCGACTGGGATTTGTTTCTGATTCCGACCGCAGAAGTGCCGGTCACGAACCTGCATCGTGAAGAGATTCTCGATGGTCGGTTGTTGCCGCTCAAGTACACGGCCTACACGCCGTGTTTCCGCAGCGAAGCCGGTTCGTATGGTGCGGACGTGCGTGGCCTCATCCGGCAGCACCAGTTCGACAAGGTGGAACTGGTCAAATTCACCACTCCCGAGCAGTCACACGAGGAGCTCGAACAGCTGACGCGGAATGCGGAGACTGTGCTCGAACGTCTGGACCTGCCCTATCGACGCATGTTGCTCTGCACGGGCGACATGGGTTTTGCGGCGGCCAAGACCTACGACATAGAAGTGTGGCTGCCGAGTCAGAAGACATTCCGTGAAATCTCGTCTTGTTCCAACACGGAAAGTTTCCAGGCGCGTCGCGCGCAGATCCGCTTCCGCCCTGACGGAACGGGCAAGGCGCAACTCGTGCACACGCTCAACGGGTCAGGCCTGGCGATCGGCCGAACGTTGATTGCCATCCTCGAAAACTATCAGCAGGAAGACGGCTCGGTCGTCGTACCCGAGGCACTACGCCCCTATATGCGCGGCCTGGATGTCATTCGAGCGTGATACGCGCTCACCTTCGCAAATCGAACATCGCCATCTGGTTGATGTTTCGGACGAGGAGTCGCCCGTCTGAGAATGCCGGGTGGTTCCAGGTCTTGCCGTCGAGCACCGGGAATCTGGCGAGCTCGTCGTGTTTCTCCGAAGTCGCGCGCACGAGCGCCATGTCGCCATCTTCCGTCAACACAATCAAGTGACCACTCGCGAGCGCGACCTGTCCGTAGCCGTAGCGGCCACCCTTCCACATCAAGTTCCCGTCTGACGCACGCACACACGCGAGGATGGATTCATCGAGCCCGTAGAAATACCCATCGAGGTACACGGAGCTCGTGAACTGGTTCTTCATCCGGTTGTTCTTCCAGACTTCGCGAACCGCGCCCCGGTCCCCGCTCATCGTGACCTCAATCGCCACCGCACCATGGTCATACCCTGACGACATGAACACCCGTCTGCCGTCGAACACGATCGGTTGTCCCGCATTCACGTCATACATCGTCTCCCACGGAAACTCCCATAACATCGTGCCGTTGGTGGGGTTCAGACCCATGATGCGGGTGGCAGACACCATCAAGATCTGGCGCACGCCATCAATGGTGACGAGCATCGGCGATGAATACGAGGCCCTGTCGCCGAGGGCGGACCACAACTGTGTGCCCGTGCGGTGGTCGTAGGCCACGACGGACTTGCCGGCGCTGCCGCCTGGCAGTGTGACGACGGCGTTGTCGACGATGAGTGGGGAGGTGGACATGCCCCATTGAATATTTGCCGCGCCCGCATCTGTGAGGATGTTGGTGCGCCAGAGTGTTGCGCCCTTCTCGGCATCGATGCTGCGCAGTTCGCCCTCGGCGCCCTGTGCATACACGCGGCCGTCGAAGTAGGTCGGCGTGGCGCGTGGGCCGTCGCCGCCCATGAACTCCTTGAACTCCGCATTCCATTTGTTGGTCCACACCTCGCGGCCGGTGGCGACGTCGTAGGCCGCCACCACCTCCTGTGCGCCGCGCTGCTCAATGGTGAAGGCAAGGTCTCGACTGCCGATGCGTGCGGTGACAAAAGACGCGTAGCCGCCACCAATCGGCTGCTTCCACACAGGGGTCAGTTGCCGATTTGGCCACTCCGTCTTGATGGGTCGCGCGGTGTAGTGGCCGTCCCAGCGCGGGCCACGGAAGAAGCCCCAGTCGGCGACGGCGGCGACTGCGGTCTGCGCGTCAAGGCCGTCGTCGGTCGTTGCGATGGCGGTCGTTGGTTCCACAGCGGTGGGTGCTGCCGGGGTCCCAACCGCGGCGGCCTGAGTCGCCCGATGTTGTTCGATCGCGTCCGCCTGCGCGTCCGCCGGTGTGACAAACGCCAGTGTTGGCGACCCGCCGCCAAGGATCACGACCCTCAGGCCGAAGAACTGATACAACACCGCGCTTGTGAGGCCGAGGATGGCCAAGCCAATGCCGACGAAGAAGACGATCCGCTTGAGCATGGCTCCAGCCTACACTGCAACCATACGTGGCAGATTTTCTTACTATTTGCCAAGTACGCTTTACATTCGGTCGGCGTAAACTGGTTGCTCGTGCGGAGGGATGGCCGAGTGGTTTAAGGCGGCGGTCTTGAAAACCGCTGTGCGGGGAACCGTACCGGGGGTTCGAATCCCTCTCCCTCCGCCATTCGACTCGCCTCCGGATCGCTCATGGCGGGCCGGAGTCGAAGGGCAGCCTGGCGATCTTGGTCCGAGCGAATCGCGTACAACGGGCAGTTCGTCGTGGACGCGGCGACGCCGCTCATTGTGGGCTCCGATCTCAACCGCAGTTCACTACGACACAGCGCGGCACCCACGCTACCGATACAGTCGCTGATGACGGAACGCTGCCCGTCAGGGTTTTCATGAAGTATCGAATCCCTTTATCAGGAGACAACATGCCCGCATTTGACTCGGCTCAACCGTCGCACACGCCTACTCCGAAAGACTGGGCGCAGTCGGAAGGCAAGACGGCACGAACAATCGAGGAACAGACTGCGAAGTTGCCGTCGGACTCGTTTCTATGGGCCGCATTGGCGACCATGGGAGTGGCGTTGGCATTGCAGCTGTCTGGCAAGAAGGCGGAGAGCTTGTTCGTCGGCCAATGGGCAGCGCCGTTCCTGCTCTTCGGTGTCTACAACAAAATCGTCAAAGTCGCCGGTAGCGATCGCGTCCATCCCTGAGTGCGCCTCAGAGGATGTGCGATTCTACTGTCGTGTGCTGCGGCAACTCCGGCCCGCCGGCGACCGTCTATCAGCCCGTTCAGACGCACATCACCGTACCTGATTACCCTCGCGCGTCGGACCGGACGAGACAGCCACAGCCGATCGACGGTCGCGCCCTCTCAACTCAACACAGGAGCCACAACAATGTCTGAGAAGCACACGAAGGATCCGCAGTTTGTGTGGGACACCATGAAGGGGGTCGGCGTCGCGATGGTGATCACACGCGACGGAGCGGCCCTGGATGGACGGCCGATGCAGTCGCATCCCAGTCAGGAGGAAGGCGTGGTCTATTTCATGACCGGGCACGACGGTCGGCTGGTCGCCCAGATCGAGACGGACGGACGGGTACTTTTGAGCTACTCGGAACAAGGCAAAAGCGCCTATGCCGTGGTGGATGGTACGGCCGAGATAAGTGACGACCGTGACAAGATCGTCGCGCTGTGGAATGTCTGGGCGCAAGCATTCTGGAAGACGCCTGACGACCCGAGCATTCGTTTGGTCGTGTTCCGCCCCGAACATGCGCGGTATTGGGAGTCGGCGGGAACTCTGGCGACGGCGATCGCGATGGTCTCGGCGCTTGTCACGGGAACGCCGCCGGAACTGGGGACCGAGGGCGACGTGCAGCTTCGAAAGGCGTGAGGCGCTGCCGGCGGGCCGTGAAAAAGAGTGCGATCCGCCGGCGTGTTTGCCACGGCAACGCCGACCGACGCCGTCAGCGCTGCATGGTCTTCACCAGGCCATCGACGGCGAAGCCGTTGGCGCGAGCCGCGGCGATTGCGGATGAGTATGGCTCAGCGCCAAGCGTCGGCGTGCGTGCGAGGATCCAGAGATATTTCCGATCCGGCGAGCCGACCACGGCCCACGAATAGTCGTCGGCAATTCCGAGAATCCAGTAGTCCCCCCAGACGAACGGCAGGAACGACAGCACGGCGGGTGCGAAGCGTACCTTCAACTTCGCGGAGGTCCCAGGATCTGTCACACGCGCGATCCCCTGCGCGTCGGTGAGCGTGCCATCGGCGATCCGGCACCGGTTCACGACCGTGATCCGTCCGTCAGGACGCATGGTGTAGTTGGCCATGACCTCGCCGACGCACTGGCGCTGGAAGCGGTTCGGGAATCTCGCCAATTCGAACCAGTCGCCAACGTAGCGCGTCAAGTCCACGGCCGGTACTGTTTGCACCGGCGTCGAGCAGCAGTTTCTCGAAGGCGATGGCGCACTGCGGCACGC
>Ga0163149_10001610_pt1 | contig 28741 bp, 20 predicted proteins | sample OliLakLV19MP5G1_FD_148604 | JGI IMG/M metagenome (GOLD analysis project Ga0163149, IMG submission 148604) | Freshwater microbial mat bacterial communities from Lake Vanda, McMurdo Dry Valleys, Antarctica - Oligotrophic Lake LV.19.MP5.G1 | ecosystem: Environmental > Aquatic > Freshwater > Lake >... | reverse complement strand
GGTATATAATTTAATTTATTTGCCAATAAAAGTTGTGTCTCTAATTCACAGCTTGATCCTAAAGTAATACCTAAAATTTGTCTAAATTCTTTGTCGGAATTCCTTCCCGCTCCCTCCGCAATATTTGATACAACTGAAATAGCACTTCTGTTTATTTGACTTATTAATCCAAATCTTTCTTTATCAGGAAACTGTTCTGTAAGCGCATAAACTTTGACGGTTAAATCAAATGCTTTTTGCCAAACTTTTAGACTCTTATATTGATGCATATCTTAATACTATCTACTCAAAACTAATTACTATATACTTTAAGCTTTCAACTCGGGCTGTTTCTGAAAAAGTGAAGCAACAATTCTTGCTTGCTGTTCAGCATGTGTTTTACTATAACCTGTTGCAGGACTTGCGCTTTCGTTTCGTCCAATGTAATTCAGTTTTACATCTTTGAATAGTCTTACCATATGTGCCCATGCACCCATATTCTCAGGCTCTTCCTGCACCCAGAAATACTGATCTGCATTTTTATACTTTGCAAGTATTTGTTTTAATTGTGTTTGAGGGAAAGGATATAGCTGTTCTATTCTTACAATTGCAATATCATTTGCTCCTTCTTTTTGTTTTGCTTCAATAAGGTCGTAATAAATTTTACCTGTGCAGAATGCAATTCGTTTTACTGAATTTGTATCTGCAATTACATCATCAATTACTTCCTGGAATTTGCCTTCTGTAAAATCTTTCACAAAAGAAACGCAGGAAGGATAACGCAACAATTTTTTAGGAGTGAAGCAAATCAATGGTTTTCTGAAATCCCTTTTTAGTTGTCTGCGTAACGCATGGAACTGGTTTGCAGGTGTGGTTGTATTTATTATTTGAATATTATTGTCTGCACATTGCTGAAGGAACCGCTCCATTCTTGCGCTGGAGTGTTCTGGTCCCTGACCTTCATATCCATGAGGTAATAACATAACAAGTCCATTCATTCTCCTCCATTTGTATTCGGAGCAAGTTATGAACTGGTCAATTACTATTTGAGCGCCATTAAAAAAGTCGCCGAATTGCGCTTCCCATATGGTAAGTACATTTGGAGTAGTCATTGAATAGCCAAATTCAAATCCTAATACTCCATATTCAGAGAGCAATGAGTTATAAATCTCTAAGGATCCTTTTGCGCCTGTATTGTTAAGTGGGATATATTCTTCTTCGGAATCTTCCATTTTAATAACAGCATGCCTGTGCGAAAAAGTTCCTCTCTCCACATCTTGTCCTGTGAAACGAACATTGTAGCCATCATTCATCAATGTTGCGTAGGCCATCAATTCTCCCATGGCCCAATCGTATTTATCATTGGTGATCATGGCTTCGCGTTCTTTGAAGATCCCTTCGATCTTAGTAAAGAATTTTTTATTGGCAGGAAGTGTAGTTGTTTTTTTTGCGAGGTCTAAAAATATTTTTTTGTCAACGGAAGTGTCCGGCGAACTTTCGAAATCTTTTGCAGTGGCTAGTCTTATTCCTTTCCAATGTCCTTCGAGGAATGAAGTTATTTTAGCTTTCTCTGCTTGCTTTGCTTCATCTAATTTTTGCTGAAGAATATCTTTAAAATTTTTCTCCATTTCTTTTGCAAGCGAAGCTTCAATAGCGCCTTGTTTTAATAAACGCTCAGTATAAATTTCTCTCGGATTAGGATGTTTTTTTATTTTATCATACAACAATGGCTGAGTGAACCTTGGTTCATCACCTTCGTTGTGTCCGTATTTTCTGTAACACAATACATCTATAAAAACATCACGGTGAAATTTCTGGCGATATTCTATAGCGAGCTGAGCGGTAAACACTACTGCTTCCACATCATCACCATTCACATGGAACACGGGCGACTGAACAACTTTGGCAACATCGGTACAATATGTACTTGAACGCCCATCGAGATAATTCGTAGTAAATCCAATTTGATTATTGATCACCAAATGAATTGTACCGCCGGTTTTGTATCCATCCAACTGCGACATTTGTATTACTTCATACACGATGCCTTGTCCTGCAAGCGCAGCATCGCCGTGAATAAGAATTGCACAAACTTTATCCGCATTGCCATTGTGTACAGAGTCAATTTTTGCTCTCGCAATACCTTCTACTACAGGATCAACTGCTTCAAGGTGCGAAGGGTTGGGAGTCAAACTTAAGTGAACCCTTTTCCCATTGTTACTCAATTGATCGGATGAATAACCCATGTGATATTTTACATCACCATCGAATAAGGAATCTTCGCTTTGCCTTCCTTCAAATTCCGTGAAAATATCTTTGTATGTTTTGTTAAGGATGTTGGCCAGTACATTTAATCTTCCTCTGTGCGCCATGCCAATAACAAAATCTTCAATGCCCATATCTGCTGCCTTTTCACAAACAGCATCTAATGCGGGAATAACTGTTTCAGCGCCTTCGAGTGAAAATCTTTTTTGTCCTACAAATTTTGTGTGAAGAAAATGTTCGAATGCAACGGCTTGGTTTAATTTGTTGAGAATAACTTTTTTCTCAGGCAAAGAAAAGTTAGGAGTGTTCTTTGTGCTCTCCATTCTTTCTTTGAGCCATGAAACAACTTCTGGATTGCGTATGTAAGCAAACTCTGCGCCAATAGATTGACAATAAGTTTGTTCTAGGTGAGCAACAATATCTTTAAGCTTTGCCGGGCCAATACCAATTTGTGTGCCTGCCTGGAAAACTGTTTCAAGATCAGCAGAAGAAAGATTAAAATTTTCAATGTCAAGTGTTGGTGAATATTTTCTGCGCTCGCGAACCGGATTGGTTTGTGTAAATAAATGTCCGCGTGTACGATAGCCTTGAATAAGGTTAATTACGTCAAATTCTTTTTTGAGATTTTCAGGAACTTCTCCCGTCTCTTCAAAATTTTTGCGGGCAAACTCAAACCCTTCAAAAAATTTGCGCCATTCATTATCAATGGAAGAATCATCTTTAAGGTACTGTTGATATAGGCTTTCTACTGCTGCGATTTCAGCATTACCCAAATACGCTTGTTTATCCATTTTCGAGCATTTACGTCATAACAAATTTACAATTTTAATTGGATTATATTTTCTTTATAACTATTTGATTGTCAAATATTTATAAAGAATCATCAGGAAGAATTTTTCTTAAAATGATTCCTGATAACCACCTTTTGCAATTCTCTTTTCACAATTAGTTCAGTGATTTTTTTAGGAGCATCGGCGGGATCTTCATCAAAAGAATTTTTGAAGAGTATTTCGGGAACGTCGATCTTATATAAGACCTGCATGAGGTGTGAGTAATTTGATTTTAATAATTGTTCAATGAAAGGAAGTATTTGGTTCGTTAATTCTTGGTAGGCTGTTTGTTTATTTCCGGAAAAGTGGATGATGATCCCGGATTCTCCAAAATCTTTTTTTATTTGTTCAACAGTTTCGTTGAGCAGGTCAATGCGATCGAGATAAGCAGATACTTCAAATGATTCCAAATTAACTTGAGTGTTTGGTACTTTTTTTACTTGCCATGTAAACTCCAATGAATATTAGGAATGCGGCAACAACTTTTATCCAACTCAAGTTGTCTTTTCCCGCTGTAAGTGCAATAACCGCGGCGAGCAGTGGCTGCAAATAAATATAGGCGCTAACAACTGATGAGCTCAATTCCTTTAGTGCATATGTATTAAGTAAATAGGCAATAACTGTTACGAAGAGTACAATAAACACAACACAAAACCATAGGTAGGGTGTAAGTAAGTTCCATTGCATGGCCATAACATCACCGAGTCCGAATGGTGTAACATAAATGCAGCCAAACAGGAACGCCCATTTTAGTAAGGTAATGGTATTGTATTTTTTCATCAACGGTTTTGCAAGTACCAGGTATATTCCCCAAGAAAGAGCATTGATAAAAATAAAAACATCTCCTTTTAAGGTTCCTGTCCCTTCCGCATTATCTTTTTTTACCAGTAATAATAAGGCGGCACCTATAAAGCCAATTAGTATACCCCCGATATTCGTGAAGTTGATTTTTTCTTTTACCATAATACTTGAAATAATAAGGACAAGTATTGGAGAAGTAACCATCAATATTGCTGCGTTGATAGGAGATGTGAGGTGCAGTCCGTTTAAGAAAAACAATTGATTGGTAGATACTCCGAAAAGGCCCAGTAGGGCAGCCTTTATAATGTCTTTTCGTTCCATCTTTTCTTTAGTGAACATTCCGGCTAATAACCAGTACATTATGCAAGCTCCTGAAACCCGTATAAGCACAAATCCTGATGGTGCGATAGATAACATTGCATCTTTTGCAATAACAAAACTTGCACTATAAATGAGATTGGCTGCGAGTAAGGCGAGATGAGCTTTTAATGAATTTGACATAAGCCCTATTTTTTTAGCGCTTGTTTCGCAGCAGCCACAGTGTTTTTTGAATTACCGACAAAAATTTTATTTGCTGCGAGGATAACGGGCCTCTTCAAAAATGTATACTCGAAGAGTATGTATTTTTTATAATCGTTTTCGCTAAGCTTCTTTTCATTCAGTCCCAATGCTCTGTATTTAAGGGCTACACGACTAAACAGCGCTTCATAAGAGCCAGCCAGTTTTTTCATCTCATCTAATTGTACTGCAGTTATTTTTTCTGTTTTTATATCCTGCATCACCATGTTATCCATAGTAATACCCAATTCTTTAATGATTCGAGCACAGGTGGAGCAGGTGGAGAGGTAATATATTTTTTGCATAATTAATATAGTAAGGGTGGTGTAAAATAAAAGTACTGAATATAAATTTATATCTTTTCAATCCTCCCGAGCTTTTCTTCGGGTGGAATAACAATAAAATAATGTATTATTCTTCTTTAAGAATAGTATTCACTTTGTCCTTTATATTAAAGAGATAAGTAGTAGTAAAGGAAATATAGTTAAAAGATTGGCGCTCACTTCCTCCTGAGGAGCGATAATCCAAAAGCCCCTGAGTATAGTGTAAGGCGAAACAAAAATTATCTAATTCATATCCTGCTCCAAGCGTAAAACCAATGTCTAATTTGTTCAGATCTTTTTTTGAGTGAGATGAGCTGATTTCTTTTTTGTAGGGAGGCGGGAGAAACGAATTAATAAATGCCCCTGTAGTACCACCACCGACAAGCTCACCAATATCAATTGCTTCTGTAAGTGCGAATCGTGTTTCTTTTATTTCATTTCTTTTAGCAGTTAAAAGATACCCCGCGTATGCTCCGCCAAAAAAATTTAACCTTTTGTAATTGTAAATAATTTCGAGAGGCAGTTGAATAAAATGTTCTTTAATAACTCCTTCAACATTTACATCCGAACTTGTATTTATCAGGGTTGGTTCTATCCCCAATGAATCAAAACCTCCGGCGAGCTCGATCAGTGTATTTATCATAGTATTCGGTTGACTATAGTTTTCCTGATAATGTACTTTTTTCTGGGCCCAGTAAATTCCGGAGTTAAATTGCAGGTGTTTGCTGATGCTATATCGGAAGTTTCCTCCAAATGTATATGCCAGTTGCGTATTATTACCAATGTCTGATTTATGTAATAGCGCAACATTTAATCCGGCCTCCGGCCCAAATTTTATTTTTTGTGCAAAACTGAAAGCAGGCAGAATTAACAACAAATGGATCAATATTTTTTTCATAGTATATCTTTATTCTACAACTTTCTCCGAAACAATAGTAGTATTATATGGCAAAGCCCCTGCTTTTAAGAGACAAACAATTTCATCAATTTCTTTAGAAGTATAATTGCCTGTTATAGAAGAGCACCCGTTTGCGATTTTAGCTTTAACAGTTGGATAACTTAATACTTTACTGTTTTGTACAAGCGCAATGCTTTGTTCGATATTCGCCGCGGTAAAAATTTCCCACATCTCAGCGGCTTCTTTTGTCATAGTTAGTAGGATAGCATAATGAGAATCGTCTCTTACCTTTTTTATTTCCTGGACGATATTTTCAGGAGCAATAAAATTTCTTATCCCATTATCTTTTATAGCAATTAACTCTATAGCTGTCATTGTTGTATCTAAAGTTTTATATGACCAAAAGAATTTTAAATTTCGTGGAATAATTTTTTGAATTTCTTCCAATTGTAAATAGTAATTTACCAAGGAGGTGTCTTTCGAGTCTGCATACCCAATTACAGGACCAGGACTGAATATGTATTGGCCGTTTTCTATTTGCACCAATGCCGGCATTAATACTGCAAAAAAAGGATTCTCTTTTCGTGAACTATCCAGGTGGGTATTTTCTTCTTTATAATCAAAAAGACTTTTCTCCACAGTATCGATGACATTGGGAACTTTAGAAATAGAATCTGCAGCTTGCTTTTGTGATTGAATTATAAAAAGTTTTTTATTTATTTCTTCAAGTGTAGGGTATACATCAACATTCTCAAAGGTGTTCCAGATCTCAAGATTACCGGATCTTAAAAATAATTTTTGGATTGTATTTTTTTTAATAGAAATATTTTTTAGAAGAAATTGGATCTCACCATTGTGAGTCTTTATCTCTATGTCGTTTTCTGGAATTCCAACAAGTGCTAGCCTGTTTTTTTGCAATGCGATAAATGCATTGTTTGTTACTGGATCAGCCTTGGTTAATGTAATTTGATAAGAATAATTTTCTACTTGTTCCTCGGGTGGGTTGCAACTTATGATAGTTAGGGCTAATGATAGAGTGAAAAAAAAATATTTCATCTTAATGGAAGAATGTAATTAAAATCTCAACCCAATCACCAAAATATCATCAGTCTGCTCGCTGCCTCCGGTCCAATTTAAATTTTCCTGTTCTATTAAAAGCAATTGGTCGGCCATTTTAAGGGTGCTGATCTCAATTAACATTTCCCTCATTTTCTTGATCATGAATTTTTTTCCTATCAAGCCGCCAAACTGATCCTGGTAGCCATCGGTAAAAAGGTAAATGATATCCTTTGGCTCTAACTTAAGAGTTTGTTGTGTATATTTTTTAGTCCCTTCGTATTGAAAACTTCCAATAGGGAAAGGATTTCCTCTTAATTCCATTGGTGATTTATTGCGGAATAACATCAATGGTCGTTTTGCTCCGGAAAAAGTCAATTCGTTTTTTACTTTATCATATTTACAGATTGCTGCATCCATTCCATCGTTTGTATTTTGCTGACCATGCTGATTGAGAGTTTCTTTAACACGTATATCCAACTCGGTTAGTATTTCCGCTGGTTCTGTAATGCCAAGTCCGTTAACCACATGATTCATTAATGAATTGCCAACTACTGTCATCAGTGCCCCGGGAACACCATGTCCGGTACAATCAATGGCTCCAATTATTGCATAATCTCCTTTATCGGCAAACCAATAAAAGTCCCCACTTACAATATCCTTGGGTTTGTAAAAAATAAATGAATCAGGAAATTTTTGCTTTATTAATTCCTGTGATGGAAGTATTGCCTCCTGAATTCGTTTTGCATAACTGATGCTGTCTTTAATTTCGTCATATGCAACTTCCAGTTTCTCACTTTTTTCTAAGACCTCTTTTGTTCTTTCTGCCACCTGTTGTTCCATGTTTTCGGAATAGGACCGCAAACTCGAACGCATGTTGACCAGGGCATTCCCTAATTTATCTTTTTCACTTAAAGGGTTAAACTCCATAGAGAAATTACCTTTCTCAATTTCATTAGCGAACAACGTAGTTTTTGAAAAATTTTCGGATAAAGCGTTTACTGAAGCGATCATTTCACCAATAACATCCTGGCTAACACTCAATTTTTCTTCAGGCAATTCTCCTTTGCCAAGTTTTGTTACAATATTTTTAATTCTTAAAACGGGCTCACTTATTGAACGGGAAATAAAGGCTGAAGCAAGTAAAACAATTATAAGTAACCCCAGGCCTATGCCTAATGAAATGGTCACCAAGCGATCAAAAGACGCAACCATATCACTCTTTGCTGTATCAGCATCAAGCCTGATCTTTTCTATCACGGATTTTAAGAGGTTTTGTATTTCTGAGGTTCTCGCAAGAACTTCGGATTCAATAATATCTTCTGCTGTAAATTTTTTAATAGGGTTTTCATAATCATCAAAAGTCACTAGCTCGGTCATAACGGAATTTTCGATCAATAATAATTTTTCAAATTTTTGAAATACTTTGTTGAGGGTATCTGTTTGATATGGATTGTTGACCAGTAAAAGATATGACTTTAGTTTTTCCTTTATCTGAGGGTATTTTTTTTCATGTAATTCAATGAGGCTCTTTTTATCTGCTTCACTGCTTTTAAGATAAACCCAGTTAGTGATGTACATTTTTGATTCTGTAACCATCACGTTAAACTCCTCGAGCGTGGCCAGGTAAGGATTGGTGATCTCGGTCATTCGGGTAATAGTTGTTTTATTTCCCTGTATGATATACCATCCCACAATTACGTTAAATAGGGCCATTACGATAACAACTACGAGTCCTATCGCTACTTTTTTAAAGCCGGTTTTTATGAGGTTATTTCCCATCTATGAGGTAATCCAACTAATGTACAAATAAATTTATATTTTTGATGATAACTAAGAGCTATTCGTATGCCTCCTTCCTCATATAAAAGGGTTCTTATTCTTGTTTTTTTCCTTGGCTCTGTCACTGTTTCCATAGCACAGGACACTATTCCAAGGGTTCCGTCTGATTCCATTGACTATTATGAAATGTCTTTGGAGCAGCTACTGAATATGAAGGGACATGGTATTTCCTCTGAATTAGAAAAACTCATTAACACACTTATTGGCGCTGCTTCAAAAAAACCTTTATCCTCCAGGGAGTCGCCGGCAATTGTATCATTAATAACCGAAGAGGAGATAAAAAAATCAGGGGCAAGGGATCTCACGGATGTTTTAAATCTTATACCGGGTTTTGATTTTGGAGTGGATGTTGAAGGAGTTGTTGGGATGGCTACGAGGGGTTTATGGTCACATGAAGGGAAAATACTGTTGTTAATTGACGGACAAGAGATGAACGAGATGCTTTTCGCGACGAATCAAATGGGAAATCATTGCCCGGTTGACCAGATCAAAAAAGTTGAGGTAATAAGAGGTCCGGGCTCAGCGATATATGGTGGTTTTGCGGAGTATGGAGTAATAAATATAATTACCAAATCAGGCGAAGATATAAATGGATTAAGTGTGGCTGCCAGTTATGGACAAACAGAAAGCACTTACGCACGAAGAAACGTTCAGCTTTCCATTGGTAAAAAATATAATAAGTTTTCTTACTCATTAAGCGCTTTTACAGGACAGGGGAAAAGGAGCGATAAAACGTTTACCGATTTTTATGGAACATCAATTGATCTAAAAAATAACTCTGCTCTCGATCTTAATCACATTAACGTAGGGTTTACATTTAAAGAGCTTAGCTTCCGAGGTATTTATGATGGGTATAATACTACGGTGTCTGATGGATATGATAAAGTTAATCTGAACCCTTATAAAGAAAAATTTACGTCGGCATTTTCTGAACTTAAATATAACTACAAGCCAAACGACAAATGGATCATTACACCGCGGTTCAGTTATAAAAAACAAATACCATGGCAAACAGAGGGTGATGATTCAACCGAAGGCTATTATAAGGTGGCAGACCGCACGCTGGGAAATTTAAATGTGTCCTACAATATTACCCGAAAAATAAATTTAATTGCCGGAGCTGAAGCTTACCAGGATTTTGCAAAGGATCTCTCTGATAGCGGAACATTTGTGAATGAGAAAAACAAAATAAGCTATTTTAATCAGGCATATTATTTACAAGGCCTTTTAAAACACAGAATCGTTAATTTGATCGTTGGCGGGCGATTCGATCATAACAGTGCTTACGGCAGCGCTTTTGTTCCTAGGTTAGGATTAACAAAAAAGATCAAAAAAACACATTTTAAATTTTTGTACAGCAATGCGTTCAGAGCCCCTTCAATAGAAAATATAAATTATCAGACGGATGCAGGAATAAAATCAGAAAAAACAAGAGTGTTGGAGTTAGAAGCAGGGCAACAGTTGACAAGAAATTCTTTATTAACTGTAAACCTATATGATATAGATACAAAGGATCCAATTGTTTATGTGGTCGATTCCATTACGTTTCTTGATAGTTATATCAACTCAGGAAGGTCTGGAAGCAGGGGAGTAGAGGCTGAGTTCCGAATAAAAGAAAAATGGGGATACTTTTTTACCAACTATGCTTTTTATACTGTTGCCGGAAAAGAAAAAGTAGAAGATTACACTGTTGAGGACAATGAGAGTATATTGCTCGCTTTCCCTGCGCATAAAATAAATTTCAGTGGAAGTTTTAAACTGTATAAAGGTTTAAGTGTTAATCCTTCATTTCTTTTCAGGAGTAGTCGCTATGCTTACACTTCTGTAGATGATTCCGGCAGTTCTGTCATGGAGCAGCTGCCTGCATCGTACTATTTTAATTTATATTTCTATGCAGAGGATGTTTTTACAAAAGGACTGAATATTGGCTTTGGGGTTTTTAATTTATTTAATGAGCAGATAAAGTATGTTCAGCCATACAATGGATACCACGCTCCATTGCCGGGGCTTTCGAGAGAATTTATTATAAGGATAAATTATAATTTTCAAAGTAAAAAGAAAGAAGCTAAACAATAGATGAAGTGTAAAATTGTCATATTGTTTTTGTTGTATACTGCGTTCGCAATGCGTGTAGAAAAAGCGCATGCACAGGAAGTGGATTACAAAGCCTATTCGTTATTCATATACAACTTTATGAAATATATTGAGTGGCCGCCGGAAAGCCAGGTAAAGGATGAGTTTGTTATAGGTATACTCGGCGATTCTCCAATTCAAAAGGAATTGGAAACAATGGCTGCTGCAAAAAAATGTAAGGGAAAAACGATCGTAATTAAAAAATTGACAAGTGTTGATGAAAGTATAAGTTGTCAATTATTATATGTGACATCATCAAAAAGCTCGCAGATAAAAACATTCGCCCCCTTGTTAAAAAATAAATCTATGTTGCTTGTCGCCGAGAGAGATGGCATGGCAAAAAAAGGCGCGCATATAAGTTTTACTACGCTTGATGATGACGTCTTGAAATTTGAGATCAACAAAAAGAACATTGAGGCGCAGAATCTTAAAGTTTCTTCGGCCCTTACCACACTTGGTATTGTGGTGAATAATTAGTGAAGCAATTATTTCGAGATCAATTGTTTTATCGAAACCAATTCGGAATTATTACCATCTCTTACAGAAATAAAATATAATCCTTCTGCAAAGGTGGAGATGTCAATGCTTTTCCCCATCGAATATTCTTTCAATTCAAAAACTTCCTGACCTTGAATATTAAAGAATTTCACTGTTAAATGATCGGCTAAAGGAAATTGCAATAATGATTTAATTGTTATCGATGTATTTGCCGGGTTCGGCCCCGAGTAAATTAAGCTATTGGCGGAATTTTCTGAAATTGAAGTGCCTGCGGCAGCAGTGATGGTGAAAACATTATCACTCACATCGGAGTGTGTTCCAATGGTTACCCTAACCTTGCATTGCGATGACCAGGAGATGGATGGTAGTGTCCAGCTGTAATTGTTTGTTGTGTTCCCATTCATGTTTGGAACATTTTTTGCAATGGTATTCCAGGTTGAGCCGTTATTTGTAGTGTATTCAATTGAAGCGTTGGAAACAAGAGGAGTGCTCAGATCAACCCATGAAATTGTATGAACGGAGCCTGCCGCCCATGATTCACCTCCATTTGGAGTATTTACTTTCATGACGTTTAATGCATCCTGTGCATTGACAGCTGTTATAGAGGATAAAATAATAAGCGGGAAAAGTATAAGTGTTTTCATATAGTAAAATTAACGTACTCCGTTCTTGAAGACGAACTAAAGTAGGGATGTGAATTACAGGTCTGATAATGGGCGAAAAAGGGAGATCTAGAAAAGGAAATGCAGATTTAATTCATCAGTGAAGATTATTTTATGCTTATGAAAAAGATCTATAAATAAGACTCAATGTTTTTGATGTCTAAATGTTCCCTTGCAATTTCTTTAAATGATTTCTTTTTTATTTTGCTTTCTATCCACCAATCAAATCTGAAATAATCCAGGATTGTTTTTTCAAGTGGGTCCTTAAAAATAATTGTTGTCGATTCGTTTAATTTAGAGTAGGAGGAAATGTATGCCTGGCTTCTGCCTGGCTTTGGCAGTTCATCTGAAATAAATTTTAATAGTAGTTCTTCAAATTTAAACAGGCGTTGCTTTTGTTTAAGAAAACGATGAACAGATTTTACGGAATATTCCAATAGATCTGTTTTGCCCATTTCAACATGGATAATAAGCCTGTAAAATAGAGCGAATGAATAAATATCATTTCTCGAATCTTTTTCTTTGTCGTTGATTATTTTGTTTATCCAATGTATGGCTTTGGAATATTCTCCCATTCCAAAATATATGATGGAACAAGTAAAAGAAAAAATTATTTTCTGACGAAGATCCATATTGTTTTTTTCTGCCTTTTCGAGATTGCTATTCGTTTGTTTCAAAATTTGTGCAGCTCTTTCATATGCTGTGATTTCCAGACAAATGGAAATTTGGATAGAAATTATTTTGAGATAATTGTCATCATACGTTTTCCATGAATCTCTTATTTTGTCCAATCCGTCTATTGTAGCGAAAATTTCATCATATTTTTTAAGATTTAGCTGGCAGGCTGCAAGGTTGAGGTACGAAGAAACAGTTGTGTTTACATCTTTTTCTGACCGGTGTTTTTCTTTCTCCATAAGCACAACAGATTTTTTAATATGATCGTATGCTCCTGCGTAATTTTTTTTGAGAAAGAAATAAGTAGCATAAGATGAATGAAAAAGCATTTTAGCCTGGTATGAAAGCGCTTTGTCTTCCCGCTGGTATAGGGGTTTATTTAAAATATTTTCGTAAAAACTAAGGTCGGATGTGTCGCGTATGAGCCCCTTTTTATAAAAACTTCTGCCTACTCTCGAAAGTGATAAACGATATTGACTCAGGTTTTCATATTTAGCCAGCGCATTAAATGTTGTCTGAAATGAATATTCCATTACTTCATTTGTAATCCCTGTGTATGCATATCTTTCTGCCACCAAGTATTCCCACTTTAAGATCTCTAATAAGTTAGGAACACTTTCAAATTTTTCGGCAAGCAATTTTGCCTTTGCGACAATTTTTTGACATTGTTTATACAATTGTTTACTGAAGAGAAATTCAATATCGTCGATATATTCTCTCAATTCTTTCTCAACATTTTCCTGCGTGCGGTAATTGCGCAGGCTTTTTAGTATCATATGATACAAATAATACTTTGCACGGGTTAGCTGTCGAACGAAAGGTTCATTTCTGAATTTTTTCTTTATCGCCGCTTCATTATATTTTTTTTGCTTATCAATCGCGTTAAATAATTTTAAATAAACCTTATCACCGGAATAAATAGAGGCGAACAAATGTAAATATCGTTTTTGCGGTTTGGAAAGGCATTTAATTAATAAAAAGAGATCTTCAGAAGGGGTCATTCGTTGGTTTTAATATCTAAATGTAGCATTTAAACTAGTATGAATTGTAGATAAATTATATATGTATTTATACATAATATATGTTATTATAAACTAGTATGAATGGGTAATTTATAAGCTGGTTAAAAAATAGGGATACCAGTAGTTTTACATCGTAATTAAAAATGATAATCTTTGCCGAAACAAAATCAGGATTAATATAAAATCCAATTTTATTTCTGAGTCGTATATTTAAAACAAAAACATCCCATGAAAAAACTTTTACTATTAATTGCAATTATTTTTTCGGCATCAAAAATTTCTGCTCAAACTTTTCAATGGGCAAGCAAACATAAAGCTACACAATACGAAAGTGTAAAAGGTATAGCCATTGATACTTTGGGTAATTCGTATGTTGTGGGAAATTTTAAGGGCAGCTTAACTTTTGGTTCTTCGGTTTTTAACTCAGGAGCGAGTTATGATGGATTTGTCGTTAAATATAATACTGCTGGGAGTGTAGTTTGGGCACGCCAGGTATTTTCTATTGGGGACAATGATAACAGTGGTGTTTGTATAGATGAGCATACTAATAGTGTATATGTAACGGGCAGCATGGATGGCGATGCTACTTTCGGTAGCACTGTTGTCAGTGGAAATCCGGGAACGTATGTATATGTGGCAAAATATGATTCACAGGGGAATACAAAATGGGTTGTTTCTTCTCAACCAAACGCTAGCTGCGATAATTTTGGCAAGGCTATTGCAACCGATGCTTCTGGTAATGTATATGCAACGGGATCTTTTGGCTGTATGATGGCAATTGGCACATCTACCCTAACAACTTCCGGAACAGATTACGATATGTTTCTTGCAAAGTACGATAGTTCAGGTGTTTTTCAATGGGTAATACAAGGGGGTAGTGCTAATGATGATGAGGGTAACGGAGTATGTGTGAATAATACAGGAAACATTTTTGTAGCGGGAAAATTCGGAGGTTCGGCTACATTTGGAACCATGACTGTGAATTCTTATGGTACTGAGGATATTTTTCTTTCCAAGTACAATGCTGCAGGAGCAATTCAATTTGTTGAACATGCGGGAACTGTTGATGCAGATGCTGCGAAAGCAATTTGTGCAGATGGTTCAGGTAATATATATATAACCGGGAATGTAAATAATACTTCTGCATTAACTAGTACTTTCGGGAGTATTACTTTAAATGGTATTGGTTACAATGATATTTTTTTAGCAAAATATAATTCTTCAGGAGTTGCACAGTGGGCCGTGTCTGCGGGTAATGCCAATAGTGGAGAAGCTGGTCATAGTGTAACGACAGATGCGATGGGTAATGTATACATATCCGGTGACTTCGGATTTAGTTCAACGTTTGGTTCTACGGTACTGAATAAGCAGGGTGCAGGTATTTTTGATGGATTTGTTGCTCAATGTAATTCATCTGGTATTTTTCAATGGGCAAAACAAATCGGAACTAATGGCTCTGATGGACCAACACAAGGCATATCTCTCGACGGAGCTGGAGATATTTATGCAATTGGGTTACTTGATAACGCTTCCGGATCTTTTGGGAGTATTGCACTGCCTGATACACTAGGTGGAATATATGTTACAAAAATTACTCAGGGAACTTCAGGGATAGAAAATAAAAAGAATTTTTACGGTACAGTAAATGTTTTCCCTAATCCAACAAATACAGGAATTTTAAATGTTATTGTTGATGAATTTAAAGGAAATAGTCTGTCTGTTAGCGTAATAGATATAACCGGGCAGCTTGTTTATTCAAAAAACACAAATGTCCTTAGGTCAGATACTTTTGTTGTGCTTGATCTTTCATCTCAGGCAAAAGGATTATACTTTCTAAAGGTATCTGATGGTGAAAACCAAATGATTCGAAAATTCGTAATTGAGTAACATAAGTTAAATAACTTTCCAAATCTCATTAAATAATGAAAAAATATTTACTTGCTATCTTTTGTGTTCACATAACATTTTTTGTTTTCGCACAAACAATTACCCCAAAAATTGATCAGGTAAATCATGAAAAGAAACAAACGGTTTACTACGATAAGTCCAAGACTTCTGCTAAGTTTAAGAGGGTGGCTATATTGAAAGACAATATTAATAATAAAGTTGCAAGTTCAGCACTTTCACTTACCATGTCATCTACTCCAGGAAGCTGCTATTTTTCTCAGGATGGAACAGCTTCGGTAAGTGTGACGGGTGGCACACCGCCATACAACTATTTTTGGAGTAACGGAGCTACAACGGCCAACGTTACGGGTTTGGATGCTGAATATGAATACAATGTTATTGTTGTGGATGCTGATTGTAATTATGATACAGACTCCGTAATACTGGCTCTGTCAAACAATGTATATTTTTCAGGGTATTCTGTCGGATTTTTTGCACCTTTTTATTGTGGCCCTGGTGTCTGCGTTAGTTCTATAGTCTTTGATACTGTGTTTGTTGAAAATGGCAGCGGAAATTATTCTTACAACTGGTCTCCGGGAGGATATACAACACTTAACATTAGTAATGTGTGTGCAGGATCGTATTCTTTAACAATTACTGATAATGTTTCGGGTTGTTCTAATGTCAATTATATTTCTGATGGATATTTTGTGTTTGATATTGATACAAGTTTTAATACTCCTGTAAGCCCCAGTCTTAGTATTGTGTCAAATACGGTTTGTAACGATACAGTTTATTTTTTGCCGGATTATTTTTCTTATAATGGTTATGACGATACAACTTGTTATCCCCGCAGTCAGTGGCATTGGGATTTTGGAGATGGTGCAAGCAGTACAATTGAAAAACCATATCATGTTTATCCAGCTCCGGGGGCATATACCGTAACTCTTATCGTAAATCAAAACGATACCGTAAATGCAATAATTAAAATTGGACAGGTTTCTTTTGATACTTATTTTAATTCATGTAATACAATTTCCTTTTACTACAACAGTTGTCCAAATACCCTACTGTGGAATTTTGGCGATCCTTCATCCGGCACATCTGATACAATAACAACAATTAATCCATCTCACGAATATTTATCGTCAGGGACGTATTCAGTTACCCTTATTGTAAATATGACAGATACCATAACTCAGTTGATTACAATAGATACTGTTGCAGTAAGTTCAATTGATGTATCTATTTACGGTTGCAACAACGATACAATGCCTGTTTATTTTTACCCGTACGTAAATTGTGCCAGTGCATGGGGGTGGAATTTTGGGGATCCTGCGTCGGGAATTTTAAATACAGATACAATGGAGAGTACGTCTCATGTATTTTCTTCTCCAGGCACTTATACTGTTACTCTTATTATAGGTAACGGAGTAGATAATGATACGTTGGTAGAAGTTGTTGATATCCCCGCGCTCATACCATATGCGATAAACCTGGGAAACGATACAGTTATTTTAGTTGGTGACTCATTGATATTAAACGCCGGCGTCAGCGGCCAGGTATATAGCTGGTATTCGGAGTATGCAACCATAAATAATTCGGATCAACAATCAATCACCGTAAAAAAAACGGGGCTTTATCAATTATCTATTAATGATTCGTTGTATTGTCATTATTCTTCGGATGAGGTTCTGATCATCATTTGTGGAGGGCCGCTGAGTTCTGTTGATGAGATTACAGGTATGCAGGCAGCAGTGTTCCCTAATCCGTTTACTGGAAGCTCTACTTTGCAGCTTAACAAATATTTTCCTGGAAGTGTTTTTGTAATGTATGATGTGCTGGGAAAAGAAGTGATGAGGTTGCCGATAAATAATATACAGGAGACTATAGTTGCGGAGAATTGCATGCCTGGAATATATTTTTATAAGATACTTACTCAGGATGGAAATGCTGTGGACGGTAAATTGGTAATACAATAAATAATAATACAATTATTGAATGATGCCTGATTCGATAATTGTACCATTCTATAATCTGATATAACTTTTTCTAAAAAAGTGTTGATTAGAATCGGGTTAAAAGACCTTTGGATTATTCTTAGGCTCTCTTTTAAAGAATAATAATATTGTAAATTTTCTCGGATTACGGCTTCGTACTTTTCTGTGGCTGTGATAGAAGGCAAAACTCTTTTGTAAGCATAAGTCAATAATCCAAGAATTTATGTTCATTAGACTTATTATTTATAATAAAAATAAAAAATCAGTTCAGTTATCAATGATTTGAATTGTATGTAATTTAAAATTTGATAGAAGTATTAATTATGAATATAAAAAGTAACTCATATTCTTTCAGTAAAGTAATTTTGTTCTTAAATAATTAAAGGACCGGTAGCCGAAAAGGGTAAAAGAGTAGGCACAAAAAATTATAAAATGAAAAAGGCGAAATTAGGAAAACTAGAAATAAGCAGTTTTGTAACTGCTGTAAATATTATAGAAAAGAAAACTGTTAATGGAGGTGCTATGACCTTTCCGACTACTATAATGAGCACTCCTAAGCCAGAGCCCATTGCCCCGAAACCTCCTGTAGATATAAACCCGATTTCTACAAACTATTTTTGGTATTGCCTTACGAATGCAACCTGGTAGATTTTTGTTGTTTTTTAAGGATGTAACTATGTAGTTCTGTTATAAAGAGCAAACAGTTGCATCTTTAATATTTAATTAGGAAAGCTTTAGTAAACCATACCAATTCTAAACCTTTTCTAATAACCTTTGAAAAGCATGTTCATAATCTGAAGTTTAGGCAATTCCATCAGTAAGAATCAATGGTAAATCTTGAAAAAAAGTTACTCAAGAGAATTTAGAATTTCGATCTGGTAACAACCATTGTTTTGCTTTTAGGTCTCTCTTCCAGAGAGTAATATTCTTTGTAAATTTTTTCAGCTTTCCTGTTTAATACTTTTGTATAGCTGTCGTCATAGTCAAAATTCTTTGCATTTTTAAATATTATGAATGCTACAGGCGCATCGAACATTGACGTATCTACTCCCTTCACTTGCTCAAAAAGATAAATTTTGAAAGAGAGTTTGTATTGCTGTCTTCGCGAAAAGGGAATATCAGCATTAACGACTATTTTTTTGGATACATAGCCGGGTTTAGAAAACACTACTGTGTACTTACCGTTAAGCGGTAATTTAATACTGCACTTGCCGGTATTTCTTGATTTAACGGAGAGAAATAAAGTTGTATCCCTGTAAATATTCACAGTTGCTTTATTCAGACAATTGTCATCAAGGGCACGAATTATTCCTGTTAACTCGAGGCAGTAAACTTCATTTGAATCACGTCTTGTGCTGCCGGCCCCATAACTAATTTGATCTTGTAAGAGCAAAATTAGTGCGCTGGCGTAAAGGGTCAAACATCTCGTTAAGTTTAACATGGCTATGGCCCTCCCTTTCTTGTTGGTATAACATACTTTATAGTTAAACGTGTTTTAAACTCCGGGGTTACAATTAAATACTCTGAAAGGCCTGTAAAATCAATGGTTATGGAGGATATGGCTTTTTCTATCAATTTAAGCCCTTGTTTTTAATTGAAATTTAATTCGAAAGAGATTGTGAAATCAGACTAATTCAGATCTGCTAAATGATTCGTTTCAATATTTTCAGATGAATCCATATCGGCTATTGTGAGTGCAACTTTTAAAATTCTATCATACGCGCGGGCCGAAAGTTTTAGCCTGCCCATTGCAGTTTTTAAAAGTTGAGTTCCCGCTTCATTGATCTGGCAAATTTTTCTTAATTGCTGTTTGAATTCAGGTAACTCATCTAAAAACAAAACTCCATTATGCGCCAATGATATTTCTCCGGCTTGCGGAACACCTCCTTCGCCCACAATCGCCACATCTGCAGCGTTGTTACGTTATCGGTTTATTACTTGATTGGCTCAGACAGTATTTATTGGGATAGAAATAGATATCTTTAATATGATGCATGCTAAACTAAAACAGGTTGTTCAGTATATTTTCTGGCTAATCGTTGTATTTCTTTCATTATGCTTGGTGGGAATAGCTCTTTCATACTTTAATTTCGAAACGGATTATCATTTTCTGCGTACTAAACAACGACTGTTATCGAATAAAATTTGGCTTATTTGTTTTTATGTTCATTTGTTTTTTGGCGCGATTTGTATTCTTAGTGGATTACCGCTTTTTTTTAATAGGTTAATTGATGTTCATTCACGCACCCACAAAATGATGGGTAAGATTTATATTGTGTCTATTCTTTACTTAACCGGTCCCACCGGATTTTACCTTGCCTTTTTTGCAGAAGGAGGACCTTGGGCTAGTCTCGGGTTTATCCTAATGAGCTTTGCCTGGATGATTCCCACTTACATTGCCTTACAGAAAATTATACAGAATGATATTGAAGGGCATTACAGATGGATGATCAGAAGTTATTGCATGACCCTTTCGGGTGTAACATTACGTTTATTAACGCCCCTTGGAGCCTGGTATTTAGGAATAGGAGAACAAACAAATTTTATTATAACTTCTTATGCTTCCTGGATTATAAATATAATTATTGGTGAGATTATTGTAATTTATACAACCAGAAATGTTCGGAAAATTCTTTAAATTTGACAGATGGCATCAAAAAGCTTTCTGATACTTTCTATAGTTGGGATTTTAGCATTTACTTCTAAAAACAACTTTGGGGATTTACTCAATTTCTTTCCAGAGCAACCCGAAGTAATAAATAAAAAGGAAGCAGATTCAATTGTTCAAAAGCAAATCATTTATTCTATAGAAGAATCTTTAAAAAAGAAGGACCCCGGGTTCTTTATGACGAAGTGTTATAACCATATTAACTATAAATATAATGCGGATTATTATAATAAAGAAAATGCTGTATTTGAAAAATCAGGTACGTTTGAAGGATATATTTTACTAACTGATTGTTCCACTTCTAATGTTGTTGGAGAATTCCGGATGAATTTGAAAAACAATGAATTCTCTCTTCGGGAATCTTATTTTTCAAACTGGGAATCGGTGGCAAAATTTTGCTCACGCATTGAGAAGTCTAAGTTTTAGTAATTGCATTTCTGAATTAAACAATAAATTGCTAACAATCGATCCTCACCCTGCCCAGCCTTCTCTGTCAAGGCTTCTATATTGTATTGCTTCCGCTAAATGATTTGTTTCAATGGATTCCGATGAATCCATATCAGCAATGGTCCTGGCTACTTTTAAAATGCGATCATAGGCACGAGCAGAAAGTTTTAATCTATCCATTGCAGTTTTTAAAAGTTGAGTTCCTGCTTCATTAATCTGACAAAGTTTTCTTAATTGCTGCGAATTCATTTGGGCGTTGCTGTAAACGCCTTCATTGTTCTTGTAGCGCTCCTGTTGTATTTGTCTCGCTTTAATAACTCTTTCCCGAATACTGTCGCTTTTTTCGGAAGTTCTTTCAGCAGAGAGTTCGTTAAACGAAACAGGGGTTACTTCAATATGTATATCTATCCGGTCGAGTAGGGGGCCGGAAATTTTATTAAGATATTTTTGTACGATACCCGGTGCGCAAACGCATTCTTTTTCTGGGTGATTGTAATAGCCGCAAGGGCATGGGTTCATGGAAGATATCAACATAAAGCTTGCAGGATATTCTACCGAAAATTTTGCCCGGGAAACTGTAACTATTCTATCTTCCAGCGGTTGTCGCATTACTTCTAAAACGGTTCTTTTGAATTCGGGCAACTCGTCTAAAAACAAAACCCCATTATGCGCCAATGATATTTCTCCAGGCTGCGGTACGCCGCCTCCGCCCACAAGTGCCACATCACTGATTGTATGGTGAGGCGAACGAAACGGTCGCGCAGTAACAAGTCCAACATTTTTTCCGGTTTTGCCCGCAACAGAATGTATCTTGGTTGTTTCAAGTGCTTCCTCTAATGACAATGGAGGTAATATGGTTGGAAGCCTTTTTGCCAGCATTGTTTTGCCAGCACCTGGAGGACCGATCAAAATTACATTATGTCCGCCTGCCGCTGCAATTTCCAATGCGCGTTTAATATTTTCTTGTCCTTTTACATCGGAAAAATCAACATCGGAAAATTTTAATCTGTCGTAAAAATCTTTTTCAATATTTACAATTGTTTTCTCGAGAGTAATATCACCGTTAAAAAAATCGATCACTTCTTTTATGCTTTCTACACCATAAACATCCAGTCCACTGACTATCGCTGCTTCGTTGGCATTTGCTTTGGGTAAAATAATTCCTTTAAAGCCTTCTTTGTGTGCCTGTATCGCAATTGGAAGCACGCCCTTAATTCCGCGCACTTCACCATCAAGAGCCAACTCGCCCATAATGATATAGTTGCCAATCCCCTCGCTTTTTATTTGCTCCGATGCAGCAAGTATTCCAACTGCAATTGTTAAATCATATGCCGATCCTTCTTTTCTTATATCGGCCGGTGCCATATTCACTACAATACTTTTGCCGGGAATTTTAAATCCATTATTTTTTAATGCGGCATCAATACGTTGCTGACTTTCTTTAACGGCACTATCGGGCAGGCCCACAAGAAAAAAATTTACTCCTTGCGAAATATTTACTTCAACTGTTACCGTAGTGGCGTTGATACCATATACAGCGCTGCCAAAGGTTTTTACCAAACCCGATTTAAACTCTTTTTAAATATTTTTTATTGTTCTTTCAGATGCAGTATTCAAGATAAAAGCTTTAGATTATTAGTTACAAAACGTAATCAAATATATAAATTAATGACGAAACTCATTTTAGAAGTGATAAGGATATAGGAATTACAGTACTTGATCGGGGTAAGGTGATTATCCGAAGATTTACACTGTCCGCTTCCGTCCTTAGAAGAAAAAAAAAGGCGGATTTTTGAGATCCGCCTTTAAAATTTTTAAGTCTGGTTGGTTGTTATCGCACCAAAGTAACGTGGCCTGTGTATTTGTGTTTTACACCCAATACGTCTATTACTTTCACTACCCATACATAAACATCTTGTTGCGCAATTGCATTTCCTTTTCCTTGTACCCTTCCATCCCAACCAACTAACTGACTTGTTCCGTTAAAGATTTGGTTGCCCCAACGATCGTATATCCACATTTCAAACTTATCGGCCCCTTCCATTTTTGGGATAAAGGTATTATTGTTATTGTCGTCATTTCCTGGCGTGAAGGCATTAGGGAAATAGATGATATAATCAGGATCTATAATGATTACCTGAACAAAGGTATCTTTACATCCAAAATCATTTTCTACGATCAGGCTTACCGTGTATTGCCCTATAACTTCGTATTTGTGCGAAGGGTTTACATCTGTACTTCCAGAGTTATCGCCAAAGTTCCAAGTGTAAATAGTTCCTCCTGAACTTAAGTTAGTAAACCCAACCAAAGGATTTAATATAGTAGCGGGCTGTGGCTGTGCAGTAAAGCTGGCCGTTGGAACCGGGTGTACTGTAATGTAATTTGTTTTTGTAAGTGTCGCAGTACAGCCATTACTATCAGTTACAATTAATGAAACTGAATATTGTCCGGGTGTTGTAAAGCAATGTGTTATAGGGCTGCCTGTTCCAACAGACAGACCGCCAAAAGTCCATGCAGCAAGTGTTCCGGTTGCAGTATTTGTGAAAGTAACACATAATGGTGTACAACCAACTGTGTCATCTTCTGTAAAGCTTGCAACAGGAAGCGGAGTATCTGTGATAAATACAGAGCTGGAATCAGTACATCCATTTGCGTCGGTTACGGTTACAGAATAAGGACCGCTAACTAAATTAGGATTACCTGAAGCGGCAACACCATTCGACCAATAATAAGTATAAGGTGCAGTACCTCCAACTGCATTTGCAGTGGCAGATCCGTTATTTGTCTGGCATCGTGCCCCAACCGCAATTGCTGATGATACGAGTATAGGCGGTTCAGAAACACTAATGGTGTCAGTTATTGTACAACCATTTGCATCTGTAACTAAAACAGAATATGTTCCTGGAGCCAATACTCTTCCGGTACTATCTGTTGTTGAAGTTACCGGTGACCATGAATATGTAAAGCCGGGCGTTCCTCCGGATACAACAACATTTGCAGAGCCGTTATCAGCCCCATTACATAATGCATCTTTTGAAGACATCTGCAATGTCATTATTGGATGAACAAATATGGTGACAGAATCTGCAGCAACAAATCCCATTGAGTCAGTAACTATAACAGAATAAGTAGTAGTTATTGTAGGACATAAACTATGAGGTCCCTCTCCTGTTTGCCCTGTACTCCATAAAAAGTTAAAAGGCGGTGTTCCAGTACCTGGATTAACGGCAGCACTTACATCCGCACAACTTCCTTTACAAATAGAGTCGCCTGTGGCTGTTATGATTGGAAGATTGCAATACACGGTTATTTCAACAGTGTCTTTATCTCTGCAACCGTTCATATCAACAACTTCTAATTCATATCCCATTGTAGATGGAGGTGTTGCTATTGGGTTGGCAACTGTTCCGCTACTTAAGGATCCTGAAGGAGTCCACTGGAATACGTTTACGGTGGCAACAGGATTTGTTCCTGTACCATTAAGTCTTGTACTATCACCAGGACAAATTGCTTTGTTTAGTCCCGCATTAGCCACAGGATTAGGAACAATATTTAGAAACAGATCACCGGATGTATCAGTACAGCCAAATCCAGTTGTAAGGGCCAAATTATACTGGCCACTTTGGGTGGTTGTTATATTTTGAGTGTTTGCGAATAAAGCCCCATTGTATAACCAAGTATAAGTTGAATAGCCCGGAGGACCATAAACTGTTTCAGAAACACAGCGTGTATAACAACCAACAGGGAACGAACTTAAATCAGGTCCAGGGTGAGTATAGATATCCGTATTATCTGATGTCCAACATCCATTACTATCTACTACACTAACTCCATATTGTCCTTGAGCGGTAACGCGAATAGTTGAAGCCGTTTGCCCTGCCCACCAATAATAGGACATAGGCTGGGTTCCGCTTACTACAGATGCTGTGAGCGTGGAAACTTCACCAGGACACAAGTCCTTAGGACCATTTATCGTTACAACCGGTGATGGAACAGGCACAACATTTATACTCTTGGTATAGACACAGCCATTTAGCGTTGTAACTAAAGTATATGTTCCTGTTGAGGTTGCATTAAAATAGGAGTATGTTCCGGGAGCACCAGTTATTGCACCAGATGAATTGTACCATTGATAAGCAGGATTTCCGGTAACGTTCCATGCCCACATCCACGAACTTCCTCCCGCACACATTTTTGGATTAGGATAATACCAGTCAAATTTTGGCAGTGGCCGCACAATAACAACAACAGGCGCTGTAGCAAACTGACAAAGTCCAACACTATATGTGTTAACAGCATAAGTTGCTGCGGTTTTCACTGTTATAGATTGTGTAGTTGCTCCTGTAGACCATGCATATGTGGTGGCTAATGGAGACGTAAGTGTTACGGAATCTCCTTCACAAAAAGTTATTTGTCCACTTCCATTTATTGGTTGATTGGCCGTAATCGTTCCAGTGCCTGTTGGATTAGCTATTGTTAATGATTGTGAACTTATAGCCGTACAGCCATTTCCGTTTTGTACCCAGAGTGAGACGGTATAAGTACCCGGGGCATATGTTCGCAGCGGATTCTGAAGATTAGATGTTGCACCATCCCCAAATGTCCACCACCACTGGATAAGAGGAGAGCCTCCTCCTACTGAAAGGTCGGTAAATTGAGTGGGTGTTCCGGCGCATGAGACAATAGGAAACGAAAAATTAGATGTAGGGGTATTGGGAACATTAACATTGTAGTACCTGCGAACGGTACAGCTACCTGCTGTAATTGTCAATGTAACAGAATAAACTCCTCCTGCAGCATAACTGTGATTTGGATTTTGAGCGGAGGAAGTACCACCATCTCCAAATGCCCAGTTCCATGAAGTAATCGGATAACCAGGAGCATGAGTTGAAAGATCATAGAATGTTACGTTGCTTGGACAATTTACACTCCAGTCGAAATGAGGCCAAGCGGGTATAACAATTTGAAGTGTATCCCAAACCCACATTTGAGGAGGATATTTTGCCCATAATGTTACCAGGTAATATCCTGCAGCAGGGTAGGTGTGTAATGGATTTGTCGCATTAGATGTATCCAAAAGGCCGCTGCCAGGGTCACCAAAATTCCAATACCATTCAACAGGAGATGGAGGAGATTGATCGGTGAATTTTACAAATCTTGAACAAATTTGTTGCGCACTTAAAAGTGAGGGCATTTGAACACCACTAATACCACCAGATAAAGTATTTAATCCCGAACCTCCATTGCCGCCAGGTTGTTTACCCATAAATCCAGATCCACCTGCACCACCGCCGGCACCACCACCTGCACCGCCTGCGCCGCCCGCACCTGCACCTGCACCTGGAGGTCCTCCGCCCGGGAATGGTCCACCGCCAGGTCCACCACCTGCACCGCACCGCACAGTATCAACAGAAAGTACAGAAGAGTTTGTGCAGCCCCAAGGGTTAGTAGTTATAGCTGTATACGTTCCAGTTGCTACAGCTAACAAAGTACTTGTAGTTATTCCGGTTGAGGTCCCGTTTCTATACCATTGAAAACTATATCCCTGACCTGCCGGAACATTTAAAATAATATTAATTGGTGTGCCTATGCAAAATAATCTAAACCTGTCGGTTGTTATTGTTGCAACGGGCTTTCTCTCCATAGGAACATACTTCCACGTGGTGGCAGTACATCCATTTGGAGCTGTAACAGTAAGTGCATATGACCCGGATGTTTTTATTTTTATTGTTGAATTTGCGGCATTCGTACCCCCGGCCGACCATAAATATGCTGGCCATACGGCATTCGAAGTAAGCATAACAAAAGAATCGGGACACAAATAAGTTTGAGTAAGAATACCAGGGTTAGGCGAAGGAAGTATTGTTATTGGCAATTTAACGTTTACCACACTTGCGCAAACATTAATAGCAAGATTAACTGTAGCAGTTCCTACCGCCCCCGTATTGTAGCGAACACCTATAGAGTTCGTATTCCATCCGTATATTATATTTCCGGCGGATGCAGGACTAATTGACCAGCCATAACTAACACCACCACCACTGTTTGACGTAAGGTAAGGTACGCTGTAAACAAAAGTTTGATTATTACCTGCACAAGTGGTTATAGATCCCGTGATCACAGGAGGAACAACAGTAATATTATGTACGGTAAGTGTTTTAGGTCCGGAGGTACAGCCCTGGAAACTTTGTGTTACTGTTAAAGAGTATGGGCCGGTAGCACCCCATGTAACACTAACACCCCAGCCGGTAGTGGCAGATAAAGTACCATTGGTTACACTCCAATTATATGTTCCTCCAATGTATGGGTTGATGTATCCATAATAATAATATGTTGAGCCAGGACAGATATATGGATTTCCCATTATAGAATCCAATGGATTAACATCACGAACGTAAAAAACTTTTGTCACGATACTATTACAATAATTTGCCGGGACAGCCGGAGTAACAGTTAAAGTATATGTGCCTGCCGGAGCTGCCCATGTAATGCCCGCAACGCCTGTTCCTTGTCCGGAGCTAACAACATTTCCAGCACCTGAAATTATCCAGTTAAAACTATTTCCGGGGGTGGCCGATAAATATGTTGTTGTGCCTTTACATACAGAATTAGTTCCGTTTACACTGAAATAAGGTTTTATCTGCACATTAAGTGCTGCATTTACCTGGCATCCAATAAAAGGGCTGCCAACAGTCGCAACCAATTGCGCATTCGGATACGCAGCTCCGTTTAACCATTGAACTTCGGCAGTGTTAGATCCTTGCCCACCTGTAATATTACCGGCTCCCGGAGGAACAATGCTCCAGTTGTAAATTGCTCCAGGCCATGATGGTAAAGTATAATTCTCAATATCAAACTCGCAAACAACAGTTGGCCCAACGATTACCGGATTGGGTTGTATAATTGGAATTGTAACCGTTGTTGGCATATTACAATGCGTAGGATTACAGCCTGAGGTGTTTAATGTTATTGTGCCAGATGGGCCGTTACCCCATTTGATCAAGATCCTGTTTGTCCCTTGTCCGGTTACAATTGCACCCCCGGCGGTGGACCAAGCATATGTACCGCAATTTGCGTCGGTATAATAAGTTACGGTATCGCCATGACAAATAGTAGAAGGACAAATTATTTTTGCTCCCGGTAAATTATTGACATTAACAGTTTGTGTGTATGTGTCTTCACAACCACATTCGTTGATAGCGGTTAAAGTTGCAGTATAATTACCTCCTGCAGGATAAATATGTGCGGGATTAGCTTGGGTTGAAGTTGTTCCATCGCCAAATCTCCAGTAATATCTAATGGCGCCAGTAGATAAATTTGTAAACTGTGTCGCTATACCAAGACAAACATTGCTTGCCGTAAAATTTGCGGTGGGTTTCTTTTTTATGGAAACACAAACTAGAGAAGAGTCTACGCAGCCAAACGCATTTCTGACAACAACTTTTATTTGTCCAACTGCTGGCGCACCCCAGGTAACCGTTGCGTTTGCAGATCCTTGTCCGGATGTAATATTACCACCTACTATTGTCCATGTATAAGTGTTCCCGGATGTGCCGGCAACAGAGTATGTGTTAATAGCGCTCTCACAAACATTTACAGGTCCATAGCCCCATGTGCCCTGATTAACGTCCCACCAGTCATTTCTGTAACAGGCATAATTCTGATAGTTATAAGGGGGCATATGACTTGTGTCACTACAATAGGTATAGTCTATGGATATAAGAGCATCTGGAGCAGGGTTTACTGTTACAGTTGTTGTTGCAACCTGACCTCCGTTTGTATAAGTTATTGTATGTGTTCCGATACCCGCAGAACTCGGGTAAAAATAAGTGCCATATACACCCGGTCCGCTAAAAGTCCCTCCGCCAGGAAGAGCCGAAAGCAATTGCCCGTTTGAGTTCCAGCATTTATTTGAAATAGGGGTAATTACAGGTTGAGAAAAAATGCTGATTGTGAGTAAGAAGAAGGAAACAAAAAGTATAGATTTTATCTTCATTTTATTTTGTTTGGGGAAACCGATGCTAAGCTAATGTAAACTTTTTTTAATGAAATTAGAAATATATTCTATAATTTTTGTAGAGTATTTACATTTCTACCTTATATTAGAGTTTATACCGATTAAGTTTATTATGCATACTTCACTTTTAATTTCAAATTGTGTAATCCACAGGCAACCAACATAACCCTGTCTTCCCTT
>Ga0163149_10001608_pt1 | contig 28776 bp, 28 predicted proteins | sample OliLakLV19MP5G1_FD_148604 | JGI IMG/M metagenome (GOLD analysis project Ga0163149, IMG submission 148604) | Freshwater microbial mat bacterial communities from Lake Vanda, McMurdo Dry Valleys, Antarctica - Oligotrophic Lake LV.19.MP5.G1 | ecosystem: Environmental > Aquatic > Freshwater > Lake >... | reverse complement strand
TTATCTCTTGCAGGTTTACGGTCTTCAAATCGAAATCTATTGCCGGAGTTTTCTTGGACTTCTCTTCATTGACATGGATGCTCTTTACGTTCGATGATTTGTTCATTGGTTGATCCTCTTGAATTGGGTTCTGGTGTTGCAACCGAAACCATACCAGGCTAGTCCTGGAGGGGATCACCAAACTTTTCAACTAAACTCGGGACAAGGCCACAAAATACGCACACTGGCACAATCAAGCGTAGACTGAAGATATGAGACGCGCGTGATCGCTATCAAAATCATCCGCTCTTGCATAGTCGTAATTCACCTTGCCTGCAGCAAATCTTATGAATGCTGCTTTTTCGGTGAGGACTGAAAATGTCAAAAATGCTTTTAGGCGAAACACAAGAAGACTTTGCCACCGCAATAAAAGAATATTTCACTATTCAGCACTTCTCAGTAGATGTCGAGACGCAGGGAAATCGCATTCTGGAATGCTTACGGCAAAACAGTTACGACGTTGCGATTCTAGAGATCGTATTACCCGGGCTGAATACAATCGACATCATTCGCGGATTCCGAGCTTCAGGTGGAAAAATTCCGATCCTGCTTATGTCGTCCCGACATTCTTCAGAGGATCTACAAGACGGGTTGGATGCGGGTGCGGACTCGTACCTAGTCAAACCATTTCAGCTCAGTGACCTGGCTGCACAAGTACGTGCTCTAATGAGACGTCCAGCGTTCCGCAGCGAGAAAGTGTTGATGTCAGGCAATATAGCGGTCAACACTGAAGAAGGAACTGTTAGAAAAAACAATGAGCTAATCCATTTGTATCCGATGGAATACAAACTTTTGCGATTTTTGCTCGCACATCCGAATCAGGTGTTCAGTCAAGACGCGATCTTCGAAAGAGTCTGGCAGAAAGATTCTTCGAATCTTCAAGACACAGTGCGAACGCATATCCGGACGTTGCGTCAAAAAATAGACGACGATCCAGAACGGTCGATCATTACGACCGTCCGAGGTCTCGGTTATAAAGCTGATTTGTTTTAGGCAATAAAAAAAAGATTAGTGATTTTCACCAGCCTTTCACATAGTTCGCCTAAACTAAATGAACTAGCTTCTAATCGAGGACCCCGCTGTTGTTGCGGGCGGAGGTACGTTGACGAGCAAAATTCTCATTGCCGATACGCCCGAGGGTTCAACTAAGTTGAACCAAATACTCAACGGTCATGACCTGACATTTGCAAAAACGCTGAGTGAAGCCAGGGGTAAATTAGAACAGCCATTCGATCTTGTGATTGCTGGTCTCCATTTTGATGATTCGCGAATGTTCGAGTTTCTTCGAGAGCTAAAACGAAGCGATTGCAATGCAACCAAACCGCTTATTTTGTATTGCTCGAAAGACACGCGTATGGTGAGAATGATGGTTGAAAGCCTGAGGTTGATTAGTGGCGCAATTGGTGCGTGGACGTTCCTCGATGAGCTTGCTTTTGCCACGTCAAGTAACCCTCATGCCGAACTCAGACTTATATTCGAACGGTGCCTCACCGGAGAATCCCCAAAAGAAGTGGGTCAGAACGAAATTCTTCAGACGACCTCTATTGCTCAAAACGCTAGTCTGCTCAATGGTTGAAATGATAGATAGACTCTAGCGAAATTTAGGAGGGAAGCCAAGCTGTCAACGCTGCGTCCGTGTTCGCACAAGAAAACTTTTGAGCAAACGCCCGAAAAATTTTATTAGCACCGTATCCGCACCGTACTCAATACCAATTTTTGAAGATTTGAACATAGCGAAGAAGTAGTCCCACACTATTGCTTCCACAAGAAAAGAGAAGGGACTGTAGTTCCTTCTCTTTTCTTTTCAACAGCGCGTCAAGCGAGCACCGCGACCAGTATCATTACCTAGTCGGATTTTTTCGCGTTAGCCTCTTTAAGCTCATCGATCCTCAAGCTTATTTTGGTAAGACGCTCTTCAACGTCCGCGCTGTTCTCAGCCCCTTTTTGTCCGGGATTTTTGTCCCGAATTTTCTGTTTTTTCTCGGCCACTTTGCCCAAATCTTTGCGAAGTTCGCGAGCCTGCTTGTCCGTCAATTGTTTTGCCTTTTGCGCATCGTTGATTCGCTTCATGATGCTTACTTGGCGCAGATATGTAGGCGACGGCTTGTCTTTGGCAAGCGCGATCGGACACTGTGATATGCAAATAGCAGCGAGAAGTGTATACAGGGTTACTTTTATCATTTGGACTGTCTCCCGACTAAATTTACTTGGTAGCAACATGCCGAAGCACGGCTTTGCCAGCTTTCTCGCGAAGCCAGCCTTTGAGAATCCACTCTATTTCAGGCGTCATTTGCGCTTCTTCGAGCATCAAATGCTCACTGTTGCCGTCGCCTATCATCAATTTTTCAGCAGCTGTCATTTCCGTAAACAACTCAACAGACCCGGACGCGGTGACCAGCCTGTCCTTGTACGCGACCAGCATCAAAGTTGGGATTCGCTCGATCAAGGGAGCTGCATCATGAGTTTGCTCCATAAACTTCTCGAACTGCGCAATTTCTTTTTTCGAAAGATCCATTCGATTCAAAGGCTCGGCTTCGATTTTTTTCCGAAGGGCAACATTTGCGGTGGCACCGTCGACGATGATTGGAGCCATGTCGACATCTCCAAGCGGACGACCGGAGGTTCTATAAGCTACTGTCGATGTTGACTTGCCATTCTTTCGGTCGGAGCTGGACGGCACCGCGGAGACCAGACCGTTGACCAAATCGGGATATCTTGATGCGGCTTGAATAGCGATAGCTCCACCCATGGACTCACCTACCAAAAAGACCGGAAGTTTTGGATAGGCTTTATGCAGAGTTTTGAGACCTTGCTCGACGTCAGTAAGGCACGCTTCGAAATCCATATGAGCCTCTTCAGGCTTTTGAATCCACTGTCCAAATCCTCTCACGTCGATTGCATAAGTGGGAATTCCGGAAGCGGCCATGCGGCGTCCGAAATTATCGTAACTCTTACTGCTGAAACCAAGTGCATGAACGCAGAATAAAACCATCCGCGGTTTTTCTTTTCTTGGAAGCCACGAGCGATAGGGCACTTTGACGAGTGGGCCCCAAGGATTCGCTAAGGTGCGGACTCTTGCCTTTGCGGCGATCAAAGTTGAGTTGTTTTTGGAATGGTTGTTGTTAGCCGCTATCGCCTGGTCAGCCAGTGATACCGCAAACAGTACCAGGCTAAATGTCATAGCTTTTGAGAATTGACTGACAAACTTCATGCTTACCCTGCCTTGCTGTGTTCGTATTTTAGAAGTTTTTTTCATCGCCTTCTGTTCTGTAATCGACGTCCAGCCAAACCCTAATATGCTTATTATTGAGGTCCTGATGTCAAAACTGGGTGAAAATTGGAATTATCTTTTGCTGTTTTCAATGTCTAGTTGCCCTGAATGACACACGAATCCACAGACTCTGATCAAAGTCGTGCCTCTGCGCCTTACCCTAAGGGCTTGCGCACCATATTTGATATCACTAAAGTTGGTTTCCGACTGTGATCAGATCGATCACCACTCTTTGAAACTGAGTCCACCCTACTTGGTAGAACCCCAGAACCAGCCCTGTCCGAAATCAATTCCAAGTTCCATAACGACATTCAAGTCATCGCGATTTTCAATGCCTGTTGCTATGGAGATCACACCAATCGACTTCGTCAGTTTTACTAGCTTGCTTAGAGCAGCGTCGCTTATCAGCGTCGTGAGCGACCCCGTTGATACAGTCCTTGTCAATTTTGACGTACGTTGGTTCCATTATAAGTAGTGACTCTATCGTCGTATGACCGTATCCAAAATCATCCAGACAAATCATGATACCGTTTGCTCTCAACTCTCGAACTTGATTTTTCAAGCATGCTGGATCTGTAAAAAATCGGCGTTCGCTTAGTTCCAAGCAAATTTTACTTTTGATTTCAGACCTGTTGATCAACTCAATCAATTTGCGAGTTGGAACATCCAACAATGTCGATGGAAAAATGTTGATGTTTTTCGTTCGATCATTCGCCATCTCCTTAGCTCGCTTGAGACAGAGGCTGAAGGAATTAATGTCGGCAAGAGTGAGCATGTCATTGAATTCAGCGGCACGAAAAAATTCGTCAGGCGCTTCAAGTGGCCCGGCTGGACCTCGAAAAAAGAATTCGTATGCATCGATTTCCGCTGTCGTTAACAGTTTAAATATTGGCTGCGCAACTATGTGGGAAGCAGCAGTTCCATTCAGAGCGCACCGTAAGATCAAAGATTCAGACGGGGCTGGGAGCAACTCACTTTGAGTGCTGGTCACTCGATTCTTTCCGCCCTGCTTGCTAGCCTTAAGCGTCGCGGTAGTCAGCTGTAAAACGTCTTCTAGCGTTGAGAGATGAGTAGGAACTGACACTAACCCAAAGCTCGCTGTTACTGTCGATCGATCATTTAAGCCGGGAATCGCGCTTTGACTGAGCGAAACTCGAATTCGATCTGCCACCATAGCGGCGAGAGCAAGTGTCGTATTGGTAAGAAGAATCAAAAATTCATCACCACCGACTCTAGCGATCCAGTCTACTGTGCGTAAGCCTTCGCTGAGAACCTTCGAGACTTGCACCAGCACTCGATCTCCCACGGCGTGTCCGTTCTTATCATTGATGGATTTAAAATCATCTAAATCAACAAGAACCGCAATTAGTTCAACCTCTTTCCGCTTTGCGTAGCTAATCTCGCGTGTTAACACAGTTTCGAAACCGCGGCGATTGAGAAGTTGGGTAAGAGGATCTGTTGTGGATAAACTCGTGAGTCGCTGATTCGTTTCGATCAGCTCCTTATTGACGCACTCTAACTCACGCCTGGCGACGCCATTCGGAGTGATATCGCGAATGCCCGCGACAACGAAAGAATGTTCAGCGATGACGACCAAACTGAGAGAAACTTCCGCGGAAAATTTCTCCCCGTTGTGCCGAAGAGCAGGCATGTTATAGACGTTTTCACCGTCGATCGGATTGTGCAACACCGCCATCGAAAGGCTAGTGTCCCACTCGGGAAACAAGTCGCGCGGACGATTGCCTTCCAGTTGCTTGGACTCGCATTCAAATAAGTGCTCAGCCCGGGCGTTCAGCAGAATTATTTTGTCGCTGGGATCAACCACCATCAATGCATCGGGAGCCTGGGCGAAGTACTCCAGCAAACGACTGGGAGTGCGCTCGCCACCTGTTGCTTCGAACTCAGTGTTTAATTCCAACCTAACTTCATTCCTTGTCTGCAATTTCTTGATTTTCACCAACGCACTGAGATCTTCGTTCAGGGAGAACGATAGTGCTCATTCAGTCCAATCGAAAAAAAAGATACGTAGAAATTTTTCTATTTCTTACCGAAAGATTTGGATAGAAACGAAAGACCAAAAACTAGAATTGCCGATCCTAAAATACACGGGAGAAGGGCTACACCAGCAAGACTTGGTCCTAAGGAACCAAACAACGCTCCGCCGACCCAGGCGCCCAGAATACCCACAACTGCAGCTGTGAAAAATCCCCCTGGTATCGAACCTGGTGTCAACCGATCGGCGATAAACGCGCAGACGGCTGCAATTATTAGATAACAGATAAAACCTACAATAGACATAAAAAGCTCCTTGGTTCTGAAATTTCTCTCTTCAACTTAATTGCATTTGTATATTTTGCTAGACTCGAGAAATGCAATGCTCAAGCGGAAGCTGATCAGGTAAATTTAGCGATTCGTTATCCGCAAGCACCTTATTTGGTGCCTTGCGAATACTGAACGCAAGAAGGAAAAACTATTAAAATCTGTCAGGCGACTCCCAACTGCCTTCATATTAGCCCTATAAGCCTAATAGCACATAAGTATCTCCGACGCGCCAACTCTTGCCGCTTTGCCAGCGACTGCGATGGTAGCGGCACTGCGTCAGATCGATTGTATTAGTACGATCGCTATCGCCTTCCTAAGAGCTTTCGTATGTTGCGTTTGGTATGCACTACCCGAGCGACTTCTACGGTGTCATCGTCAGCAAGCCGATAAACGATCAGATAATTGCCCTCGACGACACACCGAACTCCAGGCTGTAGTTCTTCACGCTTTTTTCCAATGCCGGGATGTTCTCGCAGCATGCTGAGTCTCATATCGAACCGGTCAAGTAGACGGATGGCAGCGTCCGGATTGTCCTTGGCGATGTAGTCGTGAATGGCTTTCAAATCTCGGCTCGCTATTGGAGCGATAATGAGCCGTCTCAACTCTTGCCCTTCTTTCCACGAGCCTTATATCGCTCTCGAAGTTCGGCAAACACCTGTTCGGCCGGGATACCTTCACCTTGGTCCAACTGATCGATTCCTTTCTGAATCTCGTGCCGCAGATCCGCCCAATCTTCAGGCGTTCTCATTGCGTCGACGGCATCGTGAACATCCTCGTCTGTCGCTGGGGGCAGCCCCTGAACGGCTCGTTGCTGGTCAAGTTGCTGCCGTACTTTTTTCCAATCTTCATCCCAGAATCGAAATTGCAGGTGCGTGTACAAGCGTCCACGTTCCTCGGGACCGAGGGCATCGACTAGCTTGAGCACCTGGTCAAAGGAGAGATTTTCGTCTGATTTTTGCTGAGCCATGGGCAGGTTGCTCCTCCTGTGACATTATAACGCCCCTGCACCTGATGCGGGAACAAACGATGAAACACTGAACAAAGAAAAACGAGCCGACAGTGGGAGTCGGCTCGTTCGTACACAGCCCAATTGGGCTAGCACAGAGTTGATTAGTTCTTGAACCACTCGACTGCAACTGGTTCGAGGTTGATGTTGATCTGTTTTACTTCAGTGTAAGCGTCCAAACCGAATGTACCGAGTTCGCGACCCCAGCCGCTTTGTTTGTAGCCGCCCCATGGGCACTCGTTGAAGGTGCTGTGGTAGCCGTTGACCCAGGTGATACCAGCGCGGATTGCTTTGACGACGCGGTTGGCGCGTGTGATGTCGTTGGTGAAGACGGCACCGGCGAGTCCGAATTGCGAGTCGTTGGCGAGGGCGATGGCTTCTTTCTCGTCGGAGAATTTTTGGATGACGACGACTGGTCCAAAGATCTCTTCTTGAACGATTCTCATTTCTGGTTTCGTGTTGGAGAAGATCGTTGGTGCTACGTAGTATCCACCTTCGAGATTTTTTCCTTCGGCTCTAGTGCCACCACAAAGAAGTTTTGCGCCTTCTTTTTTGCCGACTTCGATGTATTCCAGAACGCGGTTGTACTGAGCTTCTGAAACCAGTGGTCCCATTTCGGTATCAGCATCGAGTCCAGGTCCGACTTGGATTTTCTTGGCGCGCTCGGCCATTTTCTTGACGAACTCATCGTGGATTTTTTCATCGACGACGATGCGCGATCCGGCTGAGCAAACTTGTCCTGCATTGCAGTAGATGCCGAACAAAGCGTAGTCGACAGCGATGTCGACATCGAAATCGCTAAACACCACCATTGGTGACTTGCCACCAAGCTCGAGTGTTACTTTCTTCAAGTTAGTCAACGCAGCTTGAGCGATCACTTTTCCGGTTTTGACACTACCTGTGAAGGCAATCTTGTCGACCTTGGTGCTCTCCGCGATTGGCAATCCAACTGTTGGTCCGGCACCGAGGACGATGTTGACCACGCCTTCCGGAAGTCCAACTTCGTGGAGCAGCTCAGCCAATCTAATCACGGATAGAGGTGTGTATTCTGATGGCTTCATGACGCATGTGTTGCCGGCAGCGAGTGCCGGAGCGAGCTTCCATGCTGCCATCAGCATTGGGAAATTCCATGGAATAATTTGACCGCAAACTCCGATTGGTTCGCGAACGATTGATGTCACCGACGGTGCCGGAACTTCTACCGTTTGACCGCTCGGCTTGGTAGCGAGACCGGCATAATAACGGAAACACTGTGCTGCATCAGCCATGTCGTAGCGTGCTTCTCTCAGCGGTTTGCCGCCGTTCATTGTTTCAAGAGTAGCGAGTTCTTCTGCGTTCTCGTCGATTTTGTCGGCAATTTTGAAGAGCATCGCTGCGCGATCTGATGCTGATGTGGTGCGCCATGGACCTTCATCGAATGCTTTGCGAGCCGCATCGATAGCCTTTTTAGCATGCTCCGCGGTTCCCTCTTGAACCTTACAAAGCACTTTTCCATCAGCTGGATTGATCAATTCTCTGACCGATCCACCATCGACGAACTTGCCGTCGATGTACATTTGCCACGCGCGATCTACTTTCACTTTTGGTTCCGCCAATGTCATAGCCATTGCCTTTATCCTCAAAAAAAAATGTTTTTACACTTGCAACCGCAATAAATCCCAGTCGCCATGCGGAGTTCAATCAGTGCTGTATTCGCCAGTCGAAAACTTCGACCAACTCATTGAAACCGCTCAATCATCGACGAGAGTGGGAGATGTTGCCACCTCGCTTCGACTCGCCAAGGCGGTAATAATAGCACGGCAAGCGCTCTTAGAGTGTCCTCGAAGGCCTGAAAATCCATATACGAAAGCGGTCCGACAGCTATTAATCTGCACTGTCAGAACGCGTTTTGCGAGTCAATCTGGACTGAAGTACAATAGCGATGTCAAATTTGTGCGACGTCTTGACAAAGGCGCGATGCCGAACGCTGACGCAATTAGATTGCATACTATTTGGAATACCAAACGCGATTCAAATGAGCACACAGGAATACCCGGGGACATTCGTCACTCTAGAAGGACCGGAAGGCGCCGGCAAAACGACGCAGGTCAAACTGTTGTCGAAGCAGCTGACTAAACTCGGGGTGCCTCACGTCGTCACTCGCGACCCCGGCGGAACTCCGCTCGGCAAGCAGGTTCGACGCATTTTGCTAACACCCGGCATCAATGTCGCGCCAATGACGGAGCTGCTTTTGTATCAGGCCGACCGCGCGCAACACGTCGCGGAAGTAATTAAACCGGCTCTAGAAGAAGGCAAGCTGGTTTTATGCGACCGATTCATCGACTCTAGCATTGCTTACCAGGGCTATGGTCGAAACATCGATATGAAACTGATCAAGGATTTAAACGAATTATCGACTGGTGGACTGAGGCCAGTGCTGACGATTCTGTTCGACATCCAGAGCGAAGACGGGTTGTCGCGCTTGCATCCAGGCGGGCACGATCGAATTGAACGCGAGGCACTCGATTTTCACAAACGCGTTCGCAAAGGATATTTGGAACTCGCACAACTGGAACCAGAGCGCTGGAGAATTTTGGATGCAGCGAAGCCACTAACTACGGTGCAAGGCGAATTCACCAAGATCCTCGCGGACAAGCTCGGCTCCAAGCATATGCTTAACGCAATCGAATAAACGGAACTATTGAACTTTCTCTACCGGCGCACTTTTGCCGCTGATTTTTTCAAGAACCCATTCCGGCATGTGGTCATCGAAGTACGGACCAGAAATGGCTCTGCCACCGTCTTTCCAATCGAACATCATCCACGCGTACGGTTTATCTGCTTGATCGCCTGGTAGCACCGGTAGTGGCTGCCACGACATGATCGCTTCTCTGATTTGATCCTCGGCAACCTTTTGCGGACTTTCTCCACCGACTGTAATCTCGCTAAGCTCGCCCTTTGGTGAAATTTTCATGGCAACGTAAATGGCCTTGCCGCTGCCTTCCTGTTTCCATTTTTCCAAAAAGTAATCACGGAGCGTCGACGAGTAGTCTTTCGGCATGGCACCAGGTCCATCGTCCATACGACTATCTTTGTCTTTCTTGTCGGGATCGGTTCCAAAAGCCATTCTCATGCTGCCGTCTTTGCCCTTGGATTCAGCGACCCAATAGTCTTTATGGATCTTCCAGAGACCATCTTGTTTAACAAGAATCGCGCTACCCTTCATACTGAACGATGGCTGATTAGCCATGTCCTCGCATGCCTTAGGCACTTTCGTCGGCAAAAGTTCGTACGTTACTCGATCGCCTTCTTCTTTTTTGCTGACAACTTTTACATCGACCGGATGAGTGGAATGAATCATCTCGACGAACAACGGACCAAGCGCGGCGTCATCAGGACCAGGCATCATCTTGGCTCGCACTTCTGTGGCGAGATATGGTTCGATATCTTTTGGTCCGGTGGCGGTGTGCATCGCGGCGAAATACGCATTCAGGAAATCATCGGCGCTGCCTTTACCGACTGCGATTGCATTCGTTTCAGCTTTAGAATTTTTGGAATCTGAGGAAACGGCTGCAGAAGTATTGGCGTCAGTCGCTTCAGCGAAGGCGCAATCCAAAATGCCGAACGTCGAGCTGACACTCAGCGTAGCAGCCAAAACAAATCCATTAAAATAACCCAAACGCATAGACTTTCCTCCACTCATGGGCAAGCGAACAGAAAGATTGTCTCACGTCTGAGCGCAGAGAATGTTAGCGATTCAAACGCCATGTCAACTCACTGCCGACCTGGTCGAGGTCCGATCGGAGCTGAGTTTCATCACCCGGGTCGAGCGATCCGCCCGCCGCGATGCGCATGGTACGTTCTTTAGATTTGAGATCCTTTACCCGACGCAGCATGTTGGTGTGATCGCGTTCGGTGATCTTGCCGTCTTTTTTAGAATCGTCGAGATACTTTTCCATGTCGGTCATCACCGTGGAAATCGGCGGCAATGCCGGTGCCGGCAAAGTGGACTGACGATTTTCAATGATTAAAACGGGCATCGGATACGCATAAGCGAAACCACTAGGACGCGGGCACCACGGATAGTAATATCCCGAAGGCGCTCTCCACATAGGCAATTGCGTGTTGCCGCTCGGCACACGGTAGAAGCTGCCGCCAGTGTTGACTGGAGCACCAAACGATGGATAATTGATGTTGCCCAGCGACGGATTGTAAAAACCGGTAGTGGTTTGATAAGGGTTAGCGTAACCGCCCATCGGCACCACGCCTGGATTGTTAGTCGGCAAAATTGTTGAGCCGGGTCCGCCCGTTATTGCAGGACCTGCCTGCGCCACCACGGGTAGTGCCACGATAAGAGTACATCCAACTGCGATGATGATTTGACCTTTCATCTGATTTGCGTCCTCTGAAGTCGGAATTGCCGGGCTCTGTTCTCATTATAAATGAACCAGCCAGGTTCCGTATTTACTTGCGCAGAGCGACATCACCATCCGGCAACTCGTGGCCACGCTCGATTTTGACAGTGACGTCGCCGACCGTTGTTTCTTCTTCAGACGATTTCATTGAGGAGGCGCCGGCCGTTTGTTCTTCGCTCGGGATTTTCACGGTGACGTCGCCCGCGACTTGTTCTTCCCGAGGGATTTTCAGCGTGACGTCGCCCGCCACTTGTTCTTCGCGAGAGAGTTTCAGTGTGACGTCGCCGACTACAGCGTTCTGTTCTTCGCGTGAGAGTTTGAGTGTCACGTCGCCGACTACAGCATTCTGTTCTTCGCGTGAGAGCTTGAGGGTGACATCTCCGACAGCTTCTTCAACGCGAACGGACTTGAGGTCGCCCACGCCCGGCGTAACTGACGATGAGACGATTGCCGTTTCGTCCTCAATGACTTGAGGGCTTTGTTCGCCACTGGTAAACCATTCGAAGTTCATTTCTTCAGCGCACAGATAGATGGTCACCATGCTCCAGAGCACAAGAAAACCGAACGAAAAATTCAAATACACACCGCTATCAGGAAGATGACCGGTGAAGACTAGGTACGCAAGACCCGGCACTGCGAGCGCAGCACAAGCGGTAGCGATGCGGCGTGCCACCACATAAAACGGTCGCGCGAAGTGGTGCTTGCGTTTGCTCAACACCAGCGCACATGTTGCAAGAACCGCAGCCACTGCGATTCCGACAAGCGCGAAGTCGAAGAGGATGTGACAAATTACAGAGACTACCGCTTCGCCAACAGAGCGCAGAGTAGCTTGAAAGTCGAATTTTTCGAGGTTTCTGTCCATTATGGTCTTCTCAAACATCGCGAGGATGGAGGGAGGCTTTCACTCGCCAGACGGGTTAATAATAGCTCAGGCCGCCCTTTGACTTCATGTGCGTTGTCTCAGCTATTGGACAAATTTGAAATCAATCAGCGCGAAACCAGCAGCCTAGGGGGTTGCGACACTTTTATTTGTTTGCGGGTCTGTGACGTCGGGTGGTTCGGTTTCAGAAGCCGGGGCCGGCACGCTTTTCTTGGCTTTGGAGTCAGGCGAAATCAGCGACCTGACCTCGGCGCGCGCGTGCAAAGCCCGACCAATGTTGACATATGGCTGCGCCAGTTGCGGATTGAGCTTGATGGCGTCGTTCCATTGCCTGATGGCGTCATCGGTTTTGCCCATCGTCATATAAACCAGACCGAGATTATTGTGGGCAAGAGCGTCACCAGGAGTGGCTTCTATGCATTTCCTGAAGGCGTCGGCAGCTTGCCGGGTCAGTCCCGCGCGGAACAGCGCAGTCGCCATGTTGTAGTGCACAGCGGCATAGTCGGGTTTTAGAACCAGCGCCTGGCGCCAAACATCAATCGCCTCGTCGTAGCGCTTCAAGTCGTAGAGCGCGATGCCAAGGTTGTTGCGGGCGCGATAGAAGCCAGGCTCGATTTTGATCGCTTTTTCGAGGATATAAACCGATTCGGGCAAGTGATGCATCTTCCAGAGAAGCACACCCAGAGCGTTGAGGAAGTCGGTGTTCTGCGGATTTGTGTTAATCAATTCATTGAGAGTTTTGCGCGCATCTTCCAGCCGGCCCATGGATTCATAGCATTTCGCCACCCGGAATTGAGCATCGGTGGATTTGTCATTTAAACGAATCGCAGTCTCATACTCGGCAAGCGCTTGTTCGTGTCGCGAAATCGCCCGCAGACTGTCGCCAAGATCGCGATGGTACAAGCTGTTGCCGGGGCTGGCTTTAATCGCTTCTTGAAACGCGGTCACAGCACTCTCGTGATCGCCGCGCAGAGCGAGGAGATGCCCGAGATTGTATTGCGCCGCGGCAAACACCGGACGCAGATGAAGCGCTCGGTAACAGGCGTTGAGAGCATCGTCGAATTTTCCAGCAGCGAGATAAGCGGTTGCCAGATTATTGTAAACCTCTGCCTGACCAGGTCTTATTTGAATGGCCTTCTTCAGGTGTTCGATTGCTTGTTCCGTGTTGCCTCTTCGCTTGTGGCATACGGCGATATTATTTCGGGCAGATAGGTTGCCGGGCTGACGCTCCAACACTCGATTGAAGCGCGCAATCGCCTCTTCCAGGAATCCGCGTTGGGCGAAATCAAGTCCGGACGAAAGCAGCTCTTCCGTGCTCATGGCATCAAGTTGGGCGCTGAAGCCGTACGGGCTGCTCGGAGTAGAACTCAAATCATGAGACTTGGGCGCGACCAGTTCAAAACCGGACTCGTGCAGCGCCGAATCGAGGCGCATGGCGTCTGGAGAATCCATATTTGAGGAAGAATTGGCAGCGCTGTCCTCGACTGTAGATTGGCTGTCTTCCTCGGGAGGCGGTTCTGGCGAAGAAGACTCGGAAGATGAGGCATCCATCGAATTGCGCTCGGCAGACTGTCCTTCGCTGGCATCGGCTGGAGTCGAACCGCGCTCGTCGATTGGTCGATCCGGCACCTGAGCGAGAAGTAAAGCGAATGATTCTGGTTTTGCAGCTCCCAAACCTTGAGAAGCGGCAGGCGGAATCGAGCTCGAACCATTGGCGATTACAAGCGTAAGAAAGATTATAAGAAAGGACTTTGCCCGAGCCGGTCTCATGTCGTGCATCCACCGCCTGTGCCATCACTTGCGAGTAGATTCATTATCCTGCGCGGACGCAATCCTTGCAAATTGTTCATCAGCAAAATCGGTGAAGTTGATAGCATGAAGCGCAGAGACACTGAGCCATCGTCAATCGTTTCAAAATCATCATTGGTAAGGGAAAAATGCGGGACACGAAAACGTTCAAGAGGAATCTCGGAATCGCGCTTGCCATCTGCCTGTTGGCACCGTTGGCGGGTCATGCCGGCAGCGGACCGTCCGTCGATCGGGCGGAAAAAATGGTGATGAATCTGCGCATAGGGCAGGGCAGCGCGGGCTTCTACCTGCTTGAAAGCGCGCGGCTTTCCAGGGTGGTCGAAGCGGACGTCAGAAAGGCGCTGTTCCAGCTTAGAGAAGTGGATAAGAGCTATTCGAAATCGCGCGGACGTCCGGATGACCGGTTTCTTGAGCCTGCGGTGATCAAGCTGACTCAATGTCAAGACAAGGCGAAGGCGCTGACGGAAGAGCTTGAAGACTCCAGTCGTGTGCTGCGTGAGACGATCAAAGAAGCGCTTTTGCAGGGCTCGGCGCCGCCAGCGAAGTAAGTCGGAGTGCAAAGTTAACGCGGCGTCCTTCGCAGCGGGATCTGGAACTTCAGCGCCGACAAGAAACAGAGAGCCAAACATCTCATTCGTCGCGTTCTAATCAGCGTTCTAATCAGCGTTGGTTCTAATCAGCGGCGGTTCTAATCAGCGCCGGTTCTAATCAGCGCTTGTCCTGAGTGCCGTTATCCTCGAGCCGGTCTTGATATTGTCTGCCGACCTGGTCTACCGAGCCGGCGATTTCGCTAATTTGTATTCGTAAGTGCCATTGCCCGCTAATTCGTTTTTCGCGCCAACACCGCGCAACCACTGCAATGCAGAAGAATCTTTCTTGATATATGCATCAAGAAATTTAGTGGTCGTCATCTCGATTAGTTCGTGGTGCTTACTGTCGATTTGTTTTGGAACGGCTCGACGTCCACCATTGAAAACCATGTGATCCGCGTCATTCAGAATGACCAGAAATTGGTCGCCATTAGATATGTGATCGTATGCGACTCGCCGATCGCTAGCCGGCGTATCGTTGACCGGCGAACTGTCTGCCGTGCCTGTGAAATGCAGACACGGAATTTTTATACTGCCGAAAACTGCGTCGGGATCCTGATTTTTTTTAGGCGCAGTCGGACTTAGAAAGATGGCAGCCTTAACACGCGGATCTGGGCTGGAAATGTTTCTTCCGGCAGGTGTGACTATGTTTTGTCCACTTGCCGTTAACGCCGTCCAGGAGCCGTAAGAATGACCAGCAATCGCTATAGCGTTGAGGTCCATCTTTCCGGAAAGCTGGGCGTGTGTTTTGTTTAGTTCGGTCAATTTGTCAATAATAGAATGCACGTCCTGGGCTCGATTGAGCGCATGCATCGGGTTCGCCAGAGTTTTTTTAAACTCAGGCATCAGCGTTTGACGCGTGGTTTGCCCAAGCACAGCAGTGGGCTTCCAGAATGATTCATCGCTGCCGGGATGTTGCATGAATACGCCGATGTAGCCGTGCTCTGCCCAGTAGTTGCCCAGATATACGGCGGCCTCGCGCGAACCACCCAGCCCGTGCGAAAAAACAACAACGGGTAGCGGATGGTCGATCTGTTTCGGCAAATAGATTTTTACCGGGAGCGTCCGATCCCTTTTATTGTCAGACCAGTCTTCGTAGAGGGTCTGAACGGCTGCAGGTGACGCGGCTAACGCCGGAGATGCTGAACAATGCAAGCTTTGCGCGGACAACAAGACAACGGCGAGTACCGCACTGGCTGCAATAATTCTGATTGTGTTTTTCATGGTGAGCCTCTTTGATCGACTAACACTCAATACGCGTCAGCAGTCAAAAAGTTCGCTGGTTCAAGATTATATTTTTTCGCCGCTCAAGCACGGTGAAGTCGCTGCGTGACGAGGTGGAATCTGGTCGCATGCCTCGACCCGTTTCGCATCAGACGCGCTGCATTATTTTTTGGTTGAATTCTCGGCCAGTTCGATGTAGTCTCCGCCGATCTCGAAGTTGTCGTTAACCCACACGGTGACCGCGGTTGCGACGATTACTACAAAAAAGCCCTCTAATAAACCCATAACTTCTTCCTTTGATTTCCTTCTTCTTCTTTTCTACTTATTTATCTCTTGTTGGACCCATTATTCGTTGTGCAGGGTTAAGGCCGGTTTAAGACCGGAAACCCTGGAAAGAAATCGAAACTGCCAGTCTGTGAGCATTCCATAGCGCGTGGCAACCTGGGCGTTGCCGGAATATAGTGATGCCTTAATCATTCAGCTACTGAATAATCGAACAATCGGATGTGAAGGGGCTGGGACGCTGCTCGATGACACTGTGCCGAATTTTCAGAACGACCAAAATATCTGAACTGCAAAATGTTCAAATCTGGAACTAAAAAATTCAGGAAGGGCGGCAACATTCGCAGAACATTCTTATAGGTTTTCACCGAAGCGCGAACAAACCAAATCTGCAGCTTCAATCTCAGTTCGCTATCGATAGTGGCTCATATGGTGCCAATGAAAATCAATTGCGGCACCAGATGCGGTGCCCAATCTGTTCAACACCAAATTCGCACCACAAGCAGAAGCGACACGCAGCCACAGATCCAAGCTGCTCAATTGCATCTCGTTTCCATCCAAATCAAAACTGTTCAATAAAAGAATTGGCTCCAACAGGATTCGAACCTGTAACCTGGCGATTATGAGTCGCTCGCTCCACCATTGAGCTATGGAGCCAAATGCTTCCCGGGGCGACCCGGAGCGAAGATAACTTATTTTATAACAGGTCTGGTAGGTCCGGTAAAGTCTATTTGACTTTAGTTGGAGTCATGTATTTTTCGACGAAATCGGTGCTGACATCCCCTGTCTGGAACACAGAGTGGGTCAGTACTTTCTGGTGAAACGGGATGGTGGTTTTGATGCCCGTGATGGCATATTCATCAAGCGCTCTCAACATTCGGCTGATTGCTTCGTCCCGATTCTTGCCCCAAACAATCAATTTGCTCAGGAGCGAATCGTAAAACGGAGGAATCGTGTAGCCCGGGTAGCAATGGCTATCCACACGAACTCCGGGACCGCCAGGGGCGATATAAGCGTCGACGCGACCAGGTGAAGGCAGGAAATTTCTTTCTGAATCTTCGGCGTTGATGCGGCATTCAATCGAGTGACCATTGAATTTGACATCTTCTTGTTTCAGTGTGAGCCGTTCGCCTGATGCGACGCGCAGCTGTTCCTTAATCAAATCGATTCCTGTAACCATCTCGGTGACCGGGTGTTCAACCTGGATCCGAGTGTTCATTTCCATGAAATAAAACTTGTCGCCGGCCAAAATAAACTCAACTGTTCCTACTCCTTCGTAATCAATTGATTGCGCGGCAAGAACAGCGGCATGTCCCATGTTGCGACGAAGCTCTTCTGTCAGAGCTGGACTTGGTGACTCTTCAATCAATTTTTGGTGACGTCTTTGCACGGAGCAATCACGTTCGCCAAGGTGAATGGTGTTGCCATAGCTATCGGAAAGAATTTGAATTTCGACGTGACGAATAGGCCTCAAATATTTTTCGATATAAACGCCACCATCGCCGAAAGCCGCTTGTGCTTCGCTTCTTGCAGTTGTGATCGCGCTGGCCAATTGTCCGGTATTGGTGGCAATTCGCATACCGCGACCGCCGCCGCCGGCAGTGGCTTTAATAATTACAGGAAAACCAATTTCTTCTGCTAAACGGAATGCTTCCGTTTCGTTATCAATCAATCCATCGCTGCCTGGAACGACCAGAACTCCAGCCGCACGCATGGTTTCGCGCGCGGACGATTTGTCACCCATGTTGGTTATCGCTCTGACACTCGGTCCGATGAATTTGATGCTATGCGCTGCGCAAATTTCTGCGAAGTTAGCGTTCTCTGAAAGAAAACCATAACCAGGGTGGATCGCGTCTGCGCCGGTCACGACAGCGGTGCTGATCAATGCCGGAATATGCAAATAGCTGCGTTGCAAAGGAGCCGGTCCGATGCAAAAACTCTCGTCGGCAAGTTTTACATGCAACGATTCCGCATCAGCTTTTGAATAAACCGCGACCGTTCTTATGCCAAGCTCTCTGCAGGCTCGGATTACTCTAAGGGCGATCTCGCCTCTGTTTGCGATTAATACCTTTTCGATCACTTTCGTTCAACACCTTTATAAAAACCAGAGTCTCTCAATCACGATTACGATCGTCGAGCACCTGGTTTCTAATTATTCCTAACCCTTTGGATCGACCAGGAATAGCGGCTGTCCGTATTCGACGGTCGTGCCGTTGTCGACGAGAAGTTTCACAACTTTGCCACTCACTTCTGCCGGCATATCGTTCATCAACTTCATGGCTTCGATGATGCAAACCGTTTGTCCGACCGCGACATGATCGCCGATCTGCACAAATGGAGGGGCATCCGGTGAAGGTGCTTGGTAGAAAGTACCGACCATTGGCGAGGTGATTTCCACCAAACCATTTGTCGATGCTTCACCGCCATTGGCCGTGGCCGTTTCATTTTGCACTTCTGCAGTCGGCAAGGAGAGCTTCGGCAATTGAGGCGCCGGAAGCAGATCCGTGGTCTTCATGACGATAGGCAAACTATCGGCACCTGCCACCACTGGCGGAGACTTCTTCACCGTGATTCTTTGATCGCCAAACTCAATAGTCAGTTCCGTCACATCGGTGGAACCAACAACAGAGAGAAGTTCGCGAATTTGATCAAGATCGATTTTCACGTCAGACCTCAGACTCTGGTTACGTACTTACGCGTGCGGGTATCGACTTTGACTGTGTCGCCGATTTTGATGTGGAATGGCACCGTGATTACTGCGCCGGTTTCCAAAGTTGCTGGTTTGCCGCCACCGGAGCTGGTGTCACCTCGTTCGTCAGGTGCACAGTCTTTGATTTCAAGTTCGACTGAGTTAGGCAGTTCAACGCCGATAACTCGACCGTCGTACTTCATCACGGTGATGCCTTCCAGACCTTCTTTGAGGAACTCGGCTTGTGAACCGATCTTTCCTTCTTCCATTTCGGTTTGTTCATAAGTGGACGTGTTCATCATGGTGAAGTTGTCACCAGATTTGAAAAGATACTGCATGTCATCTTTTTCGATGATTGCTTGAGGCACCTTTTCGCCTGCTCTAAACGTGTTTTCCAACACGGAGCCGTTCTCCACATTTTTCATTTTTGTGCGGACAAAAGCCGAGCCTTTGCCGGGCTTAACGTGCATCGCGTCTACGATTGCCCAGATGCCGTTGTTGTAAAAGATTGTTACGCCAGGTCTAAAATCATTCGAAGAAATCATGAAACCAAGTTCCTGTCACTAGTGTCGACCGAAAGATAGCCCATCTCGAGTAGTCAAGACTCTGACCAACCCGAACGAGATGAGGCAGATTCTAACATCTGACAGTTGGAATACTCCTTTATATGTTTTACGAACTTGATATTTCGCGACGTTGAAAGCCCGTCAGGTTGCCGAGGGGCGGCAATCTGACTATAATTCCACTTCCCGCCCTTTCTATACGAAAGGCAATATTTTGCTTTTCATTGTCGATATTGGGCGCACATCGGATCATTCGGACATTTAAATCATATGACACAAACTAGTACAGAGAAAAATATGCAGGAAGAGCTGAAAAGCGGTCCATACGCGCCCAAAGAGATTGAGGCCAAGTGGACACAGTACTGGTTTGATAATTATGTATTTGAACTGGAAATGGATCCTGACAAACCGCGCTTCTCAATCGCGCTGCCGCCGCCTAACATCACAGGCAACTTGCACATGGGTCACGCCTTGAACGGCACGCTCCAGGACATGCTGATTCGTTTAAAACGCATGCAAGGCTACAACGTGCTCTGGCAGGCTGGCACCGACCACGCCGGTATCTCGACCCAGATGGTGGTTGAGCGCCAGTTGCGCAAAGAACACGAAGAAAAAATGAAAACCGAAACGGTGAAAAAACCGTTTTCACGTCATGACATGGGACGCGATGTTTTCATCGAGCATGTTTGGAAGTGGCGCAAGCAGTACGGCGATTCGATCATGAATCAGTACAAACGGCTCGGTGTCAGCTTTACATGGAATCGCATCGCCTTCACGATGGACGAAGAATACGTCAAAGCGATCTACCGCGCCTTTGTCACTCTCTACAAGGAAGGACAAATCTATCGCGGACATCGCGTCACCAACTGGTGCCCGCGCTGTTTGACAAGTCTCTCCGATCTGGAAGTCGAGCACAAAGACACCAAAGGTCATCTATATCTAATCAAATATATTCTGGAGGACGGAAACGGTCACATTACTGTTGCCACCACTCGTCCGGAATCAATCTTCGGTGACGTCGCTGTCGCGGTGCACCCGGAAGACGATCGTTATAAGAAATTCGTCGGCAAAAAAGTTCGTTTGCCACTAACAGATCGAGTCATTCCAGTAATCGCAGATACTTACGTAGATCGCGAATTCGGAACCGGCGCGTTGAAGATCACGCCGGCACACGATGCCAACGACTGGGAAGTCGGACAGCGCCACAAACTCGAAAGCCCGGTCGCCATCGACGAAACCGGCAAGCTCATGAAAAACGATCTGGTTCCTGCGCAATATCAAGGAATAGATCGTTTCAAAGTGCGCGAAGCATCGGTCGCCGAATTGACCGAAAAAGAATTGATGGAAGAAGTCAAAGATTATACGCATGGCTTAGGGCACTGCGAGCGGTGCGCAACTGTGATCGAGCCTTACCTCTCATTGCAGTGGTATTTGAAGATGAGCGAACTGGCGGCATCGGCAATAACCGCTGTCGAAGAAGATCGCGTTCAATTTATTCCTAATCGATATGCCTCTACCTTTTTAGATTGGATGAGAAACATTCGCGATTGGAACATCAGCCGCCAGCTCTGGTGGGGACATCGCATTCCGGTTTGGACTTGTAAAGGTTGCGAACACGAAGATGCATTCGAAGAGCCTCCGACTGCATGTGAAAAATGCGGCGAGAAAGATTTAGTTCAGGATGAAGATGTACTTGATACATGGTTCAGTTCTGCACTCTGGCCTTTCGCAACGCTGGGCTGGCCTGAGTCTACACCGGAGATGCATTTCTATTATCCGACCACGGTTCTGAGCACCGCGCGCGAAATCATCAACCTCTGGGTTTCCAGAATGATTTTCATGTCGTTGAAATTCACGAAGATGATTCCATTCAAACATGTTTTGATTCACCCGGTTATTCAAACATCTGATGGAAAACGCATGTCGAAATCGAAAGGCAACGCCATCGATCCGATCGACATGATTGAAAAATATGGTGCCGATGCGAATCGTTTTTGGTTTGCATCGATGGGCGTCAAAGGAGATCAAGACGTTCGCTTCCGCGAAGAAAAATTGGAAGAATACAAACGTTTCGTCAACAAATTGTGGAACGCCGGAAAGCTCGTCCTTGCTCAATTAGAAGGATACGAACAACGCGGTGTCGACGACAAGAAATTGACTCTCGCCGACAGATGGATTTTGTATCGCTACAACGATCTATTAGACAAGCTGCAAACGAATTATGCGAACTACGATTTCGACAACGTCGCTCGTGATTTGTATGAATTCATCTGGGACAACTTCTGCGATTGGTATCTCGAAATCGCGAAGATTCAGATCGCCAAGGAAGGCGAAGCTGGCGGCGAAACACGCACTGTGTTGTATACGGTATTCGAAGGCCTGATGCGCGCGTTGCATCCGATCATGCCATTTGTCACAGAAGAACTCTGGTCGCATTTGCCGAAGTCGGCGATGTTCGCCGAGATCGATTCGATCATGTTCGCGCCATTTCCTCGAGGCGATGCGCGTTTCAAAGACACGCAGGCAGAGGACGACATGGGGTATCTCGTCCGCGTCATTCGATCGATTCGCAACATGCGCCAAACATTCGATGTTCCAGCGCGTGCTGAAGCGGAAGTTCTGCTCGCAGTGACCGACGCAAAACAGAAAGATCTGTTGACCAGCAATCTCGAATCAATCAAACGACTAGCGAACGCAAACCCGGTCAACATCGGTGGCGCCGAAGTTAAACCGGCAGGCAAAGCCGCGTCTGAAGTAATTTCGGGCACGACTGTATTCATTCCGCTGGATAAACTGATCGACGTCGAAAAGTCTCGAGAGAAACTTGTTCAACGTCTGACCGCGAAAGAAAAAGATCGCGAGAAAGTAAAAGGACAACTCAGCAACGAGAGCTTCATCTCCCGCGCGCCGAAAGAGAAAGTCGACGAGCAGAAGGCTGTTCTTGCCGATGTAGAGAATCAAATTGCCAGTATCAACTCGCAACTAGAGATCTTGAAATCGAACTAAATTTCGGAGCAGGCTAAGGTCGTCTTGGCGTACTGAGTAGTTCAAATATTACTGAAAACTTCAAATTCGCCTGTAATCGGTTCCATGCACTCATGCTGGTCTTCTGCGGCGAGGCATCGGCCATAGCTGTGGCAGGAACGATAGGGTCTGCCGTAATGCAATGAACCGTCCTAGTTCTGGTTTAGCTCGCGAAGTTCATCGGACAAATATGCTTGTTCTGGGACATCAGATGTCTCAGCGACTTTCGTCGATTTCGCACGTCGGGTGGCGGTTTTGGCGGCCCTCGCGGCTTTCGCTTCCTCGAACGCGGCCATGGTTGCGGCCTCAGCGGCAGCTTCAGCTTCCAGATCGACAGGTGCGATGCACTCGGCGCTGTCTGATCTTGCATTGTTTACCGTGGCTGAAACACGATAGAAATTAATAGCGTCGTTATCATATGGATTTAATAACGACAATAATTTTTCAGGATCGCCACATTCCTTGCTGAGCCAAAGCGCCTCATCATCCGGTTTCAGAATCGCGGGCATTCGACTGTGCACCGGCGAAACTTTTTCGTTTGCGGCAACGGTGATGATTGTGCAGGTGCGCTCGATTAATTCGCCTTCCGGAGTTGTGCGTTCTTCGTACAAACCTGCCATCGCAAACAGAGCACCATCAGTGACTTGAAATCGCACTGGCTGCCGTTTCTTTCCTACTGCCATCCATTCGAAAAATCCATCGGCTGGAATTAAACAGCGGCGTTTGAACAACGCGTTTTTAAACATTCTCTTTTCGAGAAGTGTTTCGCCGCGAGCATTAATCATCGGTTTAATCAGTTTAGCGTCTTGCACAAAGCCAGGCACCAAGCCCCACTTGCTCGTTTCCAAAACTCGAACGGCGGGCATATCATCAGTCGCTTTTGTCTCAATAACCACTGGCACCATCTGTGATGGCGCGACGTTGTATCGAGGATCTAGTTCGAGAAACATTTGTTCAATGCCGAATCGTTCCATGATCTCTTTGTGGTTATGAGCGATTGTGTATCTTCCGCACATTTTGATTTCCTGTTTTTCCAACGACGAGCGATTAATATCTGGACTTCGATATGCTATTGAATTGAGCTTGTTTCTACATTTACTCTACCAAGTCACTGCGTTTTTGTAATGGCCGAAGCTCGAAGGCATCTGCGTTCTGTAATGACCAGATTCCAAAACTCGAAGTCACTACGTTTCTTAACTGGCCAGCTGCCGAGTACAGGCCGCCAAGCTTGCGACGCAAGGTTGACTCTGTGATTGTATCCCCTCAGGTTAACCGAAATTCACCTGGAGCGGCTTTTGGCGGTTATTCCGGGTGCTGACATCGCTGATTTCTACATTTTAACTAAGAATGATTCACAAGGCGCCTTACAACTGCGAACATTAACACTGTAGATGGCGGCGTCGACACTTTCATCGCGCTTCTGATTTGTTGTATCGCGGAACCCGAATAGTTGAAACAGATTCAAACGACCGTCGCTCTCGGTCTATTACTACTACTGAATAATTCTTCGATTGCGTCTGCCGAGGATTCGTTTGCCTTGCGTGGCATCACTGGCGGTGCCGCGGCGAACCCGGTAGTGAAACAAGATCAGGCTGAACAAATCGATGACGTACCGGCAGAAGTTTTGCTGACGATAAGCGGCCCCGCGAAAACGAAAAAGATTTCTGAAAAAGAAACCAGACATCAGCTAATTTTGCAGGACGCTAAAGAAGATGTTCTGCCAGCGTCAGCGGAGCCGACAGCGCCGAGAAGTGCTAAGCCGACGTCCGCGCGGTGGACAGCGGGACGTACCGGTCCAACTTCTGCACAACGTGATGCAAACGGAAAAGCACTTGCAACGTCCGCACCACCTGTGGTTGCTAAAGATGCGCTTACAACTTCCGCTAAACCGACTGCAACTGGCGATGAGCGTTCAATTTCCGCCAAACCGACTGCCACTGGTTATGAGCGTTCGACATCCACGAAATCGACTGTCACCGGAGGCGCTCTTCCCACCTCAAATGCGGATAGCACTCCGAACCAAATTGCGCAGCGCGTTCCAAACGGACCGAACAATTTTGGGTTATCAGACATGACTACTGATTTAGCAAAGCAGTGGAACGTCTTCGATCAAATCGTACAGCTGGACGTGGCGTACAAGGAATGGAAGGCGTCGGGTTCAACTGACAACACGATCAAATATTTGATGGCAAAACAAAAAGCGACGGAAGTATTTTCCGACTTGAGTTTCGATGTGCGCCGGTGCACCAATGCTGTCGATCGCGAAATCGCAAAGGATTCGTCGAAAGCGGCTTATCTCACCGAGCTTCGCGATAAAGCCATTCGCTTCAATACGTATGCAGACTTTGTCGCCGGCGGTCTAACAGGTATTCTCGCTGGCGCATTGGAAATGGCTGACTTGAGTCGTTTTGCAAACACAAGCGTGGACATCGCCGAAGGTGCTGGACAAGCCGGTCTTTCCGCATGGGCGTATAAAGCGGAGCACGCAGGCGATCGCCGACAAGGAGGATTGCCGAATGTTCTCGCTGCAGTCGTAGATCCAGAGTTCCATCACAAAGCCTATCCGGATTCAGTGCGCTCTTTTCTGCATACTTCTCCAACCGACGATCCCAAAGCAGAATCACGCGCTGACCAAATGGTGCAGCGTTGGAAGCGATTAAATTTCTGCTTAACTCACAACGGTCACAAAATGAAAAAGCATCAACGCGTCAAGCATTTAACCGGCACGCACAACGAAGATGCCACCATGACGATCGATATACTCGAAGATCGAACCGCGATGCTCCACGATCTGCGCGCGGAAGTAACCATGATGGACGAGGCAGTCGCGGAATTGTTTAGCCTGCTCAAGCGATATTAGAACCAGCGCTGAGTATAGAAACTGTGTCAACAGCGTTAGGCTCTCTTGGAACATACAAAAGGTATGTAGAATGGGCATAGCAACAGGTTGTTGAGCCTATGAAAAAAATAGCCCAAAATAAGAATAAACAGACTTCGGAGTGGATATTCCCAGGGATTGTGGGACTTCTATTGTGTTCTGTTATCGGAATTAGCGTCGCTATGAAAAACGTTCCGGGAATGGTCTGGGCCGTTTGGTGCCAGAAGTGTCACGAAAACGATGATAAGTGGCTCGGAAGAAACACTAAATACGTGGTTTCCAAATTGGGTACTCCGACTACAACGGAGCCCACAGATGATGAGATGAGGAACGGAGCAAGTTGCACATCGGGGGGGGTGCCAATTCAAGAATGGCACTATGACCGCCACCAAATTAGGTTTACGGTTCAGCTACCTGAAAAAACTGTGATTAGTGTTAAAGGATATGATCATCACCATTTGAGTGATGGGGTTTGCTTCTAGGTGTTCCCAAAACGAGCCGGGCTAACTAACATCGCAAATTGATGTGCCACCAAATACGGTGCCTGATGCTAAACACCGATTCGATCTGGAGAATCGTGTCTTACATATATAAGGTTGTGACAACGATCTATTCTAAAGATGCGGATATAAGCTTCACCAGACTTGCGCGCATCTGCTCCCATTCGGAGTCGGAAAGCACAGCCAGGTACTGATGATTCGTTTTCTCAACAAGCTTTTGCGCCCGCGCCAGGAGCTTTTTGCCGCCTGGCGTCAGGTGCAGATCGTTACAGCGACGGTCTTTCACACTCTTTTGACGGCTCACTAATCCGCGCTCCTCCATCCCATCAACGATCTCGGTGACTGTGGTTCGGTCGACGTTATATTTCGCTGCAAAAACATTCTGAGTAATCGGTCCTTCGGCAGCGATGATTCGCATCAAACCGAACTGCTGAAGGTTCAGTCCAGCTGGTTTTAGACTGTCCTCAATTTTGCTTGCAATCAAGCGACCTGCCTGGTTTAGCAGGAAACCGGGGCTGTGCAAAAACGCGGATGGAATCAAATCTTGAGTTCTGTCGTCAATCATTTCATCAGTGGTGGCAATAGTCAGTAAAAGGAACTAATTGCAGACTGTACAGGACCAGCGTTTGAATTCCAAGACTACATTAGCAACTGTTAATCTTTCAAATTGAACTTTTTGATCCGAAATTTCGTTTATGTAAGTAGAAGGTCGAAATGACCGACTGAAAAATGATCCCTGGAGGACCCCACGAAAATGAAAAAAGTAAACGCAATGCTATTAGCGGGTTCCTTGCTCGTAGCTGGCGCAATCGTCACACCGGCCGTTGCTTACGATAACGATTGGAACAACAACAATCGAAATCAGAACTGGTCGAACTGGCGTAATCGAAACAACGACAACCGCTATGTCCAAAGGCAAGTGAATCGTTACGCACAAACCAATCCATATTGGAATTCGGTAGGAGACGGTCGCTATAACAGCTACACCGACGGGTATTACGATAACCGACCTGGCTTCTTCAGAAGACTGGTCAACAAAATATTCTAAGAGCGCGAGCTCAAAGTTGTCCGAAAAACTGAATAACAAAACAAATAACACACACCAAATGTAGTGCACCAAATTCCAAGTAAACCCGGCAGTGAAGCCAAATACTGGAACAGCGGTGTTAGATAAACTTGCCTTGCAAGTCTGTTTTAAATAACAAAAATTTCAATCGATCAAAGGAGATCCGAGATGAATAAGAACAAAATTTCCCTAATTGCCGCAATTGCCCTTTCAGCAGCTGGCCTGTCTTTCAACCCAGCTAATGCAGCTGACACTGCCACCACAGTTGATGCCGGCGGCAAATCGTCAGCAGCACAATGTGCGCCTGGTGGGAAAGGCGGTAAATATGGTCATAAAGGCGGCGGACATCACGGCAGACGTGGCGGCGGCGACTTTATGAAAGCGTTCGGTTTCACCACAGAACAGCTTGAGAAGATGAATACGCTCAAAATCAGTTTCCAAAGTTCGAACAGTCCTAAGAAAGCCGAACTGATGAATCTGCATCGTGAACTGCGCGACAACATGACAAAACCTGGCACTTCGAAATCAGAACTGTTATCGCTACAATCGAAGATCAACACACTGCGCGCCGATCTCGCAACGAGCAAGATCAGCTACATGGCAGATAAAATGGCGCTGATGACCGACGATCAGAAAGCTAAAATCAGAGAATTCTCTCTGAAACGCGGCATGGGCGGCGGACACGGCAAAGGTCATTTCCGTGGCGGTAAGAGTCACTTCCGTGGACATGGCGGACCTGGATCCCGCGCATCGTTCGGTGGCAGTAAAGCCTCCTTCGGTAACAACCAAGCAGCTCCTGTAGCTCCTGTAGCTCCTATAGCGCCTGTAGCTCCAGCCGCTCCAACCGAAGTGTAGTTGGAGTGACATAGAAAAAAACTGAGGTATGTTTTTCCCCCACGCCTCACGCGAGACCAGGTTTCCTGGTCTCGTTTTTTCTTTGGTGGATTACGAACGACGCAAGCACCAAATGTGGTGCGCTCGAAATTTATATGCGAGTTGATTTGAATGTTTATGCGCAGCGCGCGCCGCGCCTGCTCTTTACAGCCCGCGCCATAAATCGGCCCACTCAAGACCCGGTCAGGCTCACGCGCTTGACGCATGGTTAAAAACTCAAGTAAGATCAGGTCTTATGCGCCCTTAGCTCAGCTGGATAGAGTGCTTGGCTTCGAACCAAGAGGTCGTAGGTTCGAGTCCTACAGGGCGCGGTTGTTTTCGGGATCGATCATTTCTAGCCTCACCCCAGCCTCACCCTTTGGCCGTCATGACCGCGCGAAAGAAGAAGACTTCTACTACTGAAAAAGTCTGCATCTTCATGCTGCTGGATTCGAACGTTCTGCTTCATTGTCTTCCTTTCGATCAAATCAATTGGCTCAAACTAGTCAAACGACAGATGGATTGCGACGAACTAGTTTTATACTTTCCATATGCGTTGGTCAGTGAAATTGACAGCAAACAGTGGAACGGGACCAAACGTGCACAGGAACGTGCTCGCAAAATTAGACCGTTGATACTAAAGAACACGAAGTCGAATGATTTTGTTACGCTAAAGACCAATCTAAGAACTTTCTTGGACTTTGGCGCGCCCGCCGATTTCCCCTTCACTCAATACAATCTCAATCAGCAATCGATTGATGATCAACTGCTCGCTTCAATAATTCTAAAACGAGAGCATGGAAATTCTGTGCTGATCGTAACGGCGGACGCTGGCATGAACATTAAAGCTCAACTTCATGAAATTCCAGTTTTGGTGCCACCGGAAGAGATCATCATTCCCGCCGACGATGAAGACGAAAAGAAACAAAGGGAACTTCAGAAGCAAATTGCGGAGCTGAAGTCTGCGAGTTCATCGGTAGAAGTTCGATTCACTTCTGAAAAGCGTGTGGAGAAATCAATTCTTCAATCATTGAAAAATAGAGGAACTCTTACTGACTATATTAATGAAATCAAGGAAAAAAATCCGACAGCAGGCATCTATAACAATCCATTTCACGATCGGCAAGATCTTCTTAACTTCAACTCAGACATTGCGAGGCCTTGTCCCGAGTTTAGTTGAAAAGTTTGGTGATCCCCTCCAGGACTAGCCTGGTATGGTTTCGGTTGCAACACCAGAACCCAATTCAAGAGGATCAACCAATGAACAAATCATCGAACGTAAAGAGCATCCATGTCAATGAAGAGAAGTCCAAGAAAACTCCGGCAATAGATTTCGATTTGAAGACCGTAAACCTGCAAGAGATAA
>Ga0163149_10001602_pt1 | contig 28858 bp, 34 predicted proteins | sample OliLakLV19MP5G1_FD_148604 | JGI IMG/M metagenome (GOLD analysis project Ga0163149, IMG submission 148604) | Freshwater microbial mat bacterial communities from Lake Vanda, McMurdo Dry Valleys, Antarctica - Oligotrophic Lake LV.19.MP5.G1 | ecosystem: Environmental > Aquatic > Freshwater > Lake >... | reverse complement strand
CGCTTGCCGCTCTTGAAGCGATAGCGCCTTGCGCGGCATGGCGGCGTCGCACAAAAGCAGTGTTTCGGGAAGGAAGTGTTCATGCAAGAAGAATCCCTGCCGATCTTCGACCCGGCGCGCTATCGCAATGTGCGCAAGCCCCTGCTCGACGCCGAGGGTCTGCCGGCCGACTGCTACACCGATGCCGGTTTTCTCAAGCGCGAGCTGGCGACAGTTTTTGCCGCCAGCTGGCTGATGGCAGGAAGGGCCGAGCGCATCGCCAAACGCGGCGACTATTTCACCTTCGATTACGCCGGCGCCAGCCTGGTGGTGATCCGCGATCTGGCGCTCAATGTGCGGGTATATGCCAACGCCTGCCGCCATCGCGGCGCGCGCCTGCTGTCGGGCGAAGGCAATTTCCGCGCGCTGGTCTGCCCCTATCACGCCTGGACCTATGCGCTCGACGGCGCTCTCAAGGGCTATGCCGGGATGGAGGACACACGCGACTTCAATCCGGCCGACTACGGCCTGATCGAGGTGCGGGCCGATCAATGGGACGGCTTCGTGTTCGTCAATCTCGATGGCCGCGCGCCGCCGCTCGCCGAATGGCTGGGCGAGCTGCCGCAGCGCCTGGCGATGTACCGCTCCGAGGAGATGGCGGCCACCCGGGTGCGGGTGCACGAGATCGACTGCAACTGGAAGACCTGGGTCGAGAATTACATGGAGGGCTATCACATACCCACCGTGCATCGCGCCACCATCAGTGCCCACAAGGCGGTCAACACGCCGGAAGATCCGGCCGGGCGCGGCCAGTACAGCGCGATTTTCGAGAAGCACGAAGGCACCCTGGCGCTCCTGCCCGGCGACGCCGGCTTCCCGCCGCTGGAAAGCTTAGGCGGTGAATCGGCGCGCGGCAGCCGCTTTATGCTGATTTACCCGATGACCATGTTCGCGCTGACCATCGACGCGATGTGGACCTTCCAGTGCCTGCCGCTCGGCGCCGAGAAGACGCGCGTGATCCACACCTCGCTATTTCCGCGCTCGCGCGTGGCAAGGCCCGATTTCGAGGCGCTCGCCGCCAACTACTACAAGCGCCAGGACATGGTGGTCAAGGAAGACAACGACATCACCGTGATCCAGCAGCAGGGCCTGCGTTCGCCATTGACGCGGCCGGGGCGCTTCGCCACCAGGGAAAAGATCGTCCACGCGCTCGACAACTGGGTGCTTGACCGGGTACTGGACAAGAGCGGAGAGCCGACATGACAGCGGAAAAGTACGCAGGCGCGATGAACATCGCCGCCCGGCCCGGCGCGCTCAACTGGCATATGGCGCACACCGCGTTGATCGTGGTGGACATGCAAAACGGCTTCCTCAAGCCCGGCGGCTATTTCGATCAGGTCGGCTATGACCTGGCCCATGCGCCGCGCACCATCGCCGCGGTGGTGCGCGCGGTGGCGGCGGCGCGCGCCGGCGGCATCCAGGTAATCTTCATCCAGAGCGGCTTCGATGCGCAGCACCTGTGCGTTGGCGGACCGACCGCGCCGGTGTGGCACAAATCCGAAGCACAGGTGCTGATGCATGAACGCCCGGAGCTTGCACACAAGCTGATCACCGAGGGCACCTGGGATTACGCAATCGTGGCCGAGCTGAAACCGGCGCTGGATGAACCGGTGATCCGCAAGTCGCGCTACAGCGCATTCGCCGGCACCAGCCTGGACCAGTATTTGCGCGCGCGGCGCATGGAGAACCTGATCTTCGCCGGCGTTGCCACCAACGTGTGCGTGGAGAGCACCCTGCGCGACGCCTACCACCACGAGTTCTTCTGCCTGTTGCTGGAAGATGCGACCCATCACGCCGGGCCGCCGTTTCTGCGCGAAGCGACGCTATGGAATGTCGAGCGCTTTTTCGGCTGGATCGGCAGCAATGCCGCACTCGAAGCCGCACTCGGGATCGGTGCGCCGCAGGCGCTGGCGGCATGAGCGCGCCCGCCCGGCCGCCCGAAGGGCGCGCTCATCCTCCCGCGGGGAGGATGTCACGCAGTGGCACGAGGGAAGTCCAATGAGCGAGGGGCGGCAATGAGCGCGCGCGACAAGGTGTTGGGCGGGCAGGATACGGTGCGCGTGGCCATCGCGCAGACCGCGCCGGTGTACCTCGATCTCGAACGCTCGATCGACAAGGCTTGCCTGAAAATCGCCGAGGCCGCCGCCGGCGGCGCCAGGCTGGTGGTGTTCAGCGAAACCTGGCTGGCCGGCTACCCCTATTGGGATGAAGGCTGGAACAGCCAGGCCGCAGCGTGGATGGCAGTGCGCGAACGCTTTTTCGATAACGCACTGGTGATTCCCAGCGCGCAAACGCTGCGCCTGTGCGAAGCGGCGGCGGCGCATCAGGTGATCGTGGTGATCGGCTGCAACGAGCTCGATGGCAAGACCGGTTCGCACACCATCTACAACACCCTCCTGTATATCGGTGCCGACGGCGCCATCATCGGCAAGCACCGCAAGCTGATGCCGACTTTTGTCGAAGCCGCCTTCTGGGGTCAGGGCGACGGTGGCGATCTGTATACCCACGCCACGCCGATCGGTCGCCTCGGCGGGCTCATCTGCGGCGAACATGTGATGACCCTGGCCCGCGCACGCATGATCGAGGCGGGTGAGGACTTTCACATCGCCGTCTATCCCGGCGCCTTCAATGTGTGGAGCGGGCCGAAGCTGCAGGTGGAAGACCCGGATGGCAGCCATTTCATCGGCTATGCCTCGTGCCGCGCCCATGCCAGCGAGTCGGGTGCCTTCGTGATCTGCGCGGTCGGTTATATCGAGCCGCAGGACATCCCGGCCGGTTTTCCGATGCGCGATTCACTCAACATCGATTACGCGCGCGGCGGCAGCATGGTCGTAGCCCCGGCCGGCATGCCGCTGGTGGGCCCGGTGTATGGCGACACCATCGTCTATGCCGATTGCCCGGCTGCGATGATCAAGATTTCGAAATCGGTGATCGATACCAATGGTCACTATGCGCGGCCGGATGTGTTGCGGCTGGTGTATGCGCCGCCTTCGACCAGGCCTGCCGCGGAAGATCGATGACACGCGCGGCGATCGCCTTCTTTGGCCTGGGAGCGCTTGGCGCAGTGCTGGCCGCGCGCCTGGTGGCGGCAGGTCACAGGCTGGCGGCGTTTGATCCGCAACCCGCCGCGCTGGCGGCGCACCATGCCGCGTGTGGCCCGGGCCTGGCAAATGCAGCCGCGTGCACGGTATGGATCAGTTGCGTCACCGATGAGGCGGCGGCCGAGGCCTTGTATTTCGGCGTCGGTGGCCTGATCGAGCGGCTGCCCGGCGGCGCGCTGGCGATCGATCACACCACCACCGGGCCGGGCTTCGCGCGCCGGCTTGGCGCGGCGCTGGCCGCGCGCGCGCTCGGCTTTGTCGATTGCCCGCTCTCGGGGGGCTTGGGCGGCGCGCGCGCCGGCAAGCTGCTGGCGCTGCAGGCTGCCCGCTGCGCCCAAGCGCGTGATGCGGCTGCAGTGTTGGCGGCCTATTGCAGCCGCATCACGCGCTTGGGCGCAGCGGGCAGCGGGCAGACGGCCAAGCTCGCCAACCAGCTGGCGATTGCCGGAACCCTGCGCGGGCTGCATGAGGCGGCGCGCCTGGCGCGCGCCGGCGGATTGGATGTCGGCACCTTGCTCGAGGCGCTTGGCGCGGGCTCCGCACACTCGGCGCAGATGGATCAGCACGCCGGCGCGCTGGCTGAGGGAGAGCGCGCTTTCGGCGCGCGCTTCGGCTGGATCGCCAAGGACCTGCAGCTGGCGCGCGCGGAGCTGCGCGCAGTCGGCGCCGATGTCGGCATGGCCGGCTGGCTGCTCGAGCGTATCGCCGCGGCCGAGGCAGGATGATGGAGTTGCGCCACCTGCGCTACTTCGTAGCCATCGCCGAAACCGCCAATCTGACGCATGCGGCTGCGCGCCTGCATGTGACGCAACCATCGCTGAGCCAGGCCCTGCGCGAGCTCGAAACCGAGATCGGTTGCGCCCTGTTCGTGCGCCGCGCGCGCGGGGTGGAACTGACTGACGGCGGTCGCGCTCTCCGCCAGCGCGCGGTGGAAATTCTGCATCAGGCCGCCAGCGCGCCGCAGGCTGCGCGCAGTGCCGCCAAGGGTTGCGCCGGCGAACTGGCCATCGGCTTCACCGGCTCCAGTGTGTACGGCGTATTGCCGGCCTTGCTCAAGGCGTTCCGCGAACGCTTTCCGGCGGTGGCGCTGACGTTGCGTGAAATGCTCTCCGACGTGCAGCTTGAATCGCTGCGCGAGCGGCACATCGATGTGGGCCTGGCGCGCCCGGCGGCGGGTGAGCCCGGCATCGCCTCACGCACCATCGCGCGCCTGCCGTTCGTGGCCGCATTGCCGGTGCGCCATGCGCTGGCGGCGCGCCGCACGGTGCCGTTGAAGGCGCTGATGGATGAACCGCTGATCATGCTCCAGCGCCGCCGCGGCCCGGGTTTTTACACCCAACTGATGACGCGTTTCAGCCGCGCCGGGGTGAACCCGCGCATCGCGCATGAGGCAATGCATCTGCCGACCATGGTCGGCATGGTCGGCGCCGGGCTGGGGATCGCGATCGTCTCGGCTGAACTTGCCAATTTCGAAGTGCGTGACGTGGTGTACCGGCCGCTCGAAGGCGACGAGGGCGTGGAGTTGGCGCTGATCTGGCGGCGTGGCGACAGCTCGCGCGTGCTGGCGGATTTTCTGGCGTGTGCCGATGCCGGTCTGGCCGGGCGCGTCGCCAAGCCATAGGCTGCGGTGATACGGCTTGGCGTCCCGATCCGATCGAACCGTGTTCGCAGCAGCGCCTACATTTGACCTTGATTGAGAAAATGCCGAACACATGAAGACAGAACCTCACGATCACGGCGGCGCCCCAGGCGGCCTTGCGGGCCTCAAGCAGCGCCTTGCCACCGAGCATCAATGGCTGACCTACCCGGCCAAACCCTGGGCCGAGCCACCGGCCGGCGTGCTCAATTGTGCGATTGTCGGCGGCGGGCAATTCGGCTTGACCGTGGCGCACGGCTTGCAGCGTGAATGCGTCACGGGGGTGGAGGTGTTCGACCGCAATCCGCGCGGGCAGGAAGGGCCTTGGCTGACCTTCGCGCGCATGCACATGCTGCGCACGCCCAAGGATCTGGCCGGGCACGAACTGGGCAACCCGACCTTGAGTTTTCGTGCCTGGTATGAAGCGCAGCACGGCCGTGCCGGCTGGGAGGCGCTGTTTCGCATCACGCGCGCCGATTGGCAGGCGTATCTCAACTGGTACCGCGAATGCACCGGCGTCAAGGTGCATAACGACACCGAAGTCGTGGAAGTGCTGCCGCCTGAGGCCGGTTGTGCGCACTTCCGCCTGACCGCGCGCGGCCCGGCGGGCGCCGTGCGAATCATGGCGCGCACGGTGGTGTTCGCCAGCGGTGCCGAAGGCTCGGGCGGGCATACGGTGCCCGGGTTCATCGCCGATCACCTGTCGCCTGCGCATTACGCCCATACCAACGACTGGCCATTCGATTTCGCAAGCTTGGCCGGCAAGCGGGTCGGCCTGCTGGGGGCAGGTGCGGCGTCGTTCGATACCGCCACCGCCGCGCTGGAAGCCGGTGCCAGCCAGGCGATGTTGTGTTTCCGCCGCGCTGCGCTGCCGCTCACCAACCCGCGCCGCTGGATGGAATTTTCCGGCTTCCTGGCCCACTATCCGGAGCTGCCCGCTGCGCACAAATGGGCCTACATGCAGCGGCTCTACAGCATCGGCCAGCCGCCGCCCGAGCCGACCTACCTGCGCGCCGTGGCGCTGCCTGGCTTCAAGCTGGCGCCGGCCACGCCGTGGCTGGCGGTGCGCGAGGCGGACGGCCAGGTGCTGGTGACAACACCGCACGGCTACGAGCGTTTCGATTTCGTCTTCGCCGCCACCGGGGTCGCGGTCGATCTGGCAATGCGCCCGGAGTTCGCCGCCATCGCCCCGGTTTGCGCCCTGTGGCGCGATCGCTATACCGCGCCGCCAGCGCTGGCCGATGCGCGCCTGGGGGCGTTTCCCTACCTTGGCCGCTATTGCGAATTCACCGAGCGTGAAAGTGGCGCAGCGCCATGGCTTTCGCGCGTGTTCACCATCACACGCGGCGCCACGCTGTCGATGGGGCCGTCGTCGGCCTCCAACAGTAACGTCAAGTACACCGCGCCGCGCATCGTCAGCGGTGTGACGCGGGCGTTGTTTCTGGATGGCGCTGACGACTACATGCAAAAATTCAATGATGGCGATCACCACGAGTTGCCCGCCCTGCTTGCCAACCCGGCGCGCGCCGCCAGCTGAGGAGTACCCGATGCAAACCGAACGATCGACCCGCACCAAAGCGGTCGCGCAGGTGCTGCAATGAGCGCCCTGGTTCGCTGTTTCGACATGGCAGGTGCGGGCGATGTAGCCGAACTCGACGCCTGGCTCAGGGGCCTTGACCTCGGGCGCCTGAAACGCCTGGCAGTGCTGGCCAAGACCGAAGGCCATCATGCGCCCAACGATTTTTCGCGCGACCTGCTCAAGCTCAAGCTGGCGCAGTTGTTCACCTCGCTCGATTTGTCGGAAGAGTGCGCGGTCTCGATGCTGACCATCGGCTGCGAGGGCGTGGGTTCACCCAAGGGCTTTGCATTCGCGCAGTTCGATGCGCCAGTCGCGCCGGACGGTCCGCCGCGGCTGGCGCTGGGATTCGCGCGCAGCGCGGTGGCGCCGATTGCGGAGATCGGCACGCCGCTGATGGTCGATCGCGCGGCCGCTACCGCGCGTGCCGCCATGCGCGACGCCGGGTTGGCGCCGCAGCAGGTCAAGCTCCTGTTCATCAAGACCCCGCTGCTGCCGGCGCGTCACCCCATGGCCACGCCCGATCGCACGCTGATGCATCGCGGCCGCGGCATCTCGGCCCTGGGGGGCGGCATTGCCTTGGGCGAGATCGATCGCAGCCGCGTCACCGATGCAACGATTGTCACCGACCTTTCGCTCTACGCTAGCCGGGTGCAGGCGATCACCGGTGCCGAGATCGACCGCGTGGAAGTGATCGCCATGGGCAACCGCGCCGGTGCCGGCGGCGACCTGCTGATCGACACCACCCATACCGGCGACATCCTTGACCAGGCCAGCATCAAGCGCCTGCTCAAGCGCAACGGCTGCGCCTTCGACGACACCGGCAACCTGCTTGATGGCGAGCGCATCGAGGCGCTGCTGGTGAAGACCATGGTGCCGGAGTCGGGCATGCTGCGCGGCTCGCGCACCACCGTATACACCAGCGGCTGGGCGCCGGAAGCGCACATCCGCGCCGCCGCCTCGGGCGTGCTTGGCAGCCTCCTGGGCCATCTGCGCTTCTATGTCTCGGCCGATTCCGCGCACCAGGCGCCCGCAGGCGGCGGCGTGGCAAGTGTGGTGCTGCGCGCGCCGGCAGGGGCTTGAGCATGTTGGCAAGCCACGGCCGTTACGACTACCGGCCGATCAAGGGCCGGCCGCTGTACGACTGGCCCAATGGCAAACGCCTGGCCGTGTATGTGGCACTCAACGTCGAAGTGTTCCCCTTCGGCTACGGCATGGGGCCGGACCTCAACCTGCGCCAACCCGAACCCGACATACCCAACTACACCTGGCGCGACTGGGGCAACCGCGTCGGCATCTGGCGCCTGCTCGACCTGTTTGACGAGTTCGCCATGCCGTTGACGGTAAACCTCAACAGCGCGATCTACGACCAGTGCCCGCAGATCGCCCGGGCATTGCGCGAGCGTGGCGCCGAAATCGTCGGCCACGGCCGCAGCAACGCCGAACGCCAGGCCGAGATGGACGAAGCGACCGAGCGCGGCATGATCGGCGAAGTCACCGCGCGCATCCAACGCGAGGAAGGCAAACCCCCGGCCGGCTGGATGGGCCCCTGGGTCAACGAAACCCACGTCACCCCCGACCTGCTGCGCGAGGCCGGCTATAGCTACGTGATGGACTGGGCCATGGACGAACAACCGGTTTGGCTCAAGACCCGCGCCGGCCCGCTGCTCTCGGTGCCCTATGCTCGGCCGACCAACGACATCACCGCACTGCACGGCGCCAAGGTCGCACCGGCGCTATGGGGCGACATGCTGATCGACCAGTTCGACGAAATGCTGCGCCAGAGCGAAGACGAGCCGCTGGTGTTCAACCTTTCGCTGCATCCGTTCCTGGTGGGGCATGCGTTCCGCCTCAAGCACCTGCGGCGCGCGGTGATGCACATCGCGGCGCGGCGCGAGCGGGTGTGGACGGCGCGTGCCGGTGATATTGCCGCGCATGTGATGGCCTTGCCGGTGGGCGTGGTGGTTTAGCGCTGGCGCGGCGTGGTTGCCTTTTCGCAATTGCGGTGCGGTCCGCGAAACGCGGGCACACATCGACGGGTACGGGCGACTTCAAGCCAACAACCGGCTCCAGTGGACGGGCCGCTGCGCAACCCGCCGCAGAACCGCAGTGTTGTAGGTCACCGCGTGGTCGCCCGAGATCTCTGTCACAGCAAGACCGAACAGCGTTTCTACTGCTCAGGCAAAGTGCAGGGTGGCGTTCTCACGGTGCGCTTTACCCACCGAGGCGGTGTGATTCGCATTATTGGCGCCGGCTATTGGCGCAAGGGAAAGGCAATCCATGAAACAGAAAATTACCTACACGAATGAGCCCTTGGGCGACATTGAGGTCGTTCCTGACTTATTGCCGCCTCCCGCCGACCTGGCGTTTCGCGAAGAAGGCGTCAAAGCAACGCTCGCGCTGAGTAAGAAGAGCGTGGAGTTTTTCAAATTCGAAGCTTCAAAGCACCGGACTCAGTATCAGAGGATGATCCGGCGCCTCCTTGATGCGTATGTCGAGGTGCAGGAGCAGTGCTCTATAGCTGGCCGATCCAGAAGGCCGTCCCGCAAGCGGGCCGCCGCATAGCTTCGACCTTAACCCGCTGCTACGCACGGACGCACGCCATCGAGCTGGCGCGTGCCCGTTAGCGCCACCTTGGACCGCTCGGCCGCCCCCGCCACCCTTGCCCCTCTTGCCCTGCCTGGTGCGCCTGCGCTCGCATATCCGGCATCGGTGACACACTCTCTGGGGGCGCTTCGCCCGCAGACATCACAACCGGTTCGGTCGCCACGAAGGCGGACGTAGAATGCCTCGGTCAGACTCGTTTCTCCGTTCCCATGCCCACCCTCGACCACAGAATCCCGCCGCCGCTGGTAGGCGCCCTGGTCGCCGCCGCCATGTGGGGCGTATACACATTGGGCCCGCAGTTGGCGTTGCCGTCGTTGCTCAAGGTCGTCGTGGTCGCCCTCCTTGGCGTGGCCGGTGCGGCATTTGACTTGTCGGGCCTGCTGGCGTTTCGCGCCTCGCGCACCACCATCAATCCATTGCAGCCGCAGCGCGCCTCGGCGCTGGTGGTAGGCGGCGTATATCGATTCACCAGGAACCCCATGTATGTGGGCATGGCGCTGTTTCTGCTGGCCTGGGCCGTGTATCTGTCGGCCGTGCTGCCTTTCTTGGGGCCGCTTTTGTTTGCCCTCTACATCACGCGCTTTCAAATTCAGCCGGAGGAGCGCGTGCTCAAGGCCCTCTTTGGCGCAGGCTACCTGGCCTACGCCGCCCGCGTCAGGCGCTGGCTGTGATGCGGCCAGGGGTTTTCGATTGGGCGCGCGTGGTCTGCCTTGACATCGCGCTGCCCTTGCTGCAGGGATCGTCGTGCCTGGCGCAGGCAGGCGGCGCGCAGGCGGCGGACGCCAACCTCCGCCACCCGACCCAAATCGTGACCGCGGCGCGCGACCGTTACACGATCTCAGGCCTCGCTACGCATCTCGAAGGCGCAAAAGCGTTCAAGCACGGCATCGCGCTCTTCCCCGGCTATCCGGGCATCATCCGACTGCGCGACGAGAACGGCGCGCCCGGGTTCGAGATGCGCGGCAATTTCCTGGTGCGCTCGCGCCGGCACTGGCTGGACCATGAAACGCTGGTGGTGGTAGTCGATGCGCCATCGGACCAGTGGGGCTGGTTTACGCAGCAATTTCGCGAAGTTCCACGCTATGGCGCGGATGTGGCGGCGCTGCTCAATGCGATTGGCCGGCAATACAGCGTCGAAAACTGGACTTTTGTCGGCACCAGCGAAGGCGCGGTCAGCGCATTCCATGCCGCGCGCATGAACCCGCAGTTGGCGCGGCGCACCATCCTCACGGCCTCGTTGTTTCAAGCCACGCGCAATGGGCCGGGCCTGGCGTCGGTGGCCTGGGGCGAACTGGCAGGCGAGCTGCTCTGGGTACACCATGAGGACGACCCATGCAGCTACACCGCGTACCGGAATGCCAGGGCGTATGCGCAAACGAGCCGCTCGCCGCTGGTCACGGTGCGTGGCGGCGGGCCGGGACGCGGTGCGGCCTGCGAAGCCTTTACCGCGCATGGCTTTGTCGGCGTGGAGCGCGAGACCGTAGAGGCCATGCGGTCCTGGGTCAAGACCGGCGCGGTTCCGGCCGACGTGAAGCCCCAGCCTTGAGTGGGCTCGGCTTGTTCTCCGCCAGCGCCGCCTGCATGTGCGGGATCGATCGAAGCCTCGCAGTGGGGCCTGGTGGTTCCGCAGGTGCATATCCGGGCCCTTGCGGAGCGCCTGCCGTGAAGGCAGCCGCCCCATCATGCGAGCGCGGCTGGCCGATCGCTGCACCGATTGCGCCTGACATGTGGCTTCCGCCCGCATCGATCCACTTGCGGCGACTGCCTTTCAAACCTTTACCGGATAGCCCGTGACCAAAAACACCGCACTCATCGCCGGCGCCACCGGCGCCACCGCCAAACGCCTGATCGAAGAGCTGCTTGGCGGGCTCTGGCAGGTGATCGGCGTGTGCCGCCATCCGCCGGCGCCGCCGCATGCGCCCGGCCTCACCTACCTGCGGGCCGACCTGCTCGACCGTGACGCTACCGCGCAGGCCCTGGCCACCGCGAGCACGGTCACCCATCTGTTCTATACCGCGCGCGCGCCTTTCGGCGAAGGCGGGGTCGAGAGCGTGCCGGCCAACCTGGCGTTGCTGACCAATGTGCTCGATGCCGTCAGCGCGGCGGCACCGGGCCTGCGCCACGTGCATCTGGTCGAAGGCCAGAAGTGGTACGACGTGCGGCTGCGCCCGCCGCGCACCCCGACCCGTGAAGACGATCCGCGCCACATGCCGCCGAATTTCTACTACGACCAGGAAGACCTGCTGCGCGCCCGCCAGGCCGGCCAGGCCTGGACCTGGTCGGCGTCGCGCCCGCATTTTGTCTACGACTTCGCGCCCGAACGGCCGCGCAACCTCGTGACTTCCATCGGTGCCTGGGCCGCCATGTGTGCCGCGCACGGCCTGCCGTTCGATTTTCCCGGCAGCCCCGGTGCCTGGAATGCGTTGATGGAAGTCACCGACGCCGGCCTCCTGGCACGCGCCATGATCTGGATGGCGCAAAGCGAGGCCGCGCGCAATCGCGCCTACAACGTGACCGATTCCTGCCAGTTCCGCTGGAAATGGCTGTGGCCACGCCTGGCCGCGCATTTCAATCTGCCCATGGGTGAGGTGCGCCCGCAGAAACTGGCCGACTCGATGAAAGACAAGGCGCCGGCATGGCAGCGTGTGGTACTGCAACACAAGCTTGTCCCCAACCGGCTCGAAGACCTGGCCTCCTGGGAGTTCGCCGATTTCCACTGGGGCCTGGATCACGACATCATCACCGACACCACGCGCATCCGGCAGGACGGCTTCCATGCTGTGGTCGAAACCGGCGCGCAGATCATCAGGCACCTGCAGTGCTATCGCGACGCGCGCCTCTTGCCCTGAGTGCCGGCCGCGGCCGTGATGGCCATCGATGGCCGACGTTCCTGCAAGTTCAAGCGGATCGTGCTGCACTGTGGTAATCGCCGTGCAGCGGTGCTGCGCGATCGCGGGATGCGCGCCGCCGAACTGATTGCACATTGCAAGCGCCCGCTATAGCATGGAGAGCCCATCGCCCGCCGGCAGTTCGCCGCCTGCGGCTTTGCGGATGTTCCTTCAACGACTAACCAACGGAGACTCATCATGGCCAAGGCAAAAAGCAAGAGCGCACCCAGTGTTTATCGCATCACCGAACTGATCGGCACCAGCAGCGTTTCCTGGGAAGATGCCGCGAAGAACGCGGTCGAGACGGCCGGCAAGACGTTGCGCGACTTGCGCATCGCCGAAGTGGCGGATCTCGACATGGTGATCGAGAACGGCCGTGTGGTTTCCTACCGCGCCAAGGTCAAGCTTTCGTTCAAGTACGACGCCTGATCGCGCGGGCGGCGCCGCCATGCGGTGGCACCATAGGGGCAATGGTTGCCAGCCTTCACGGCGGCCAAACTGGCAGTGTCGGGGCCGCATGGGCGCAAGCCCGATGCGTAAGACCTGGCGGCCGTGCCGGCTTCACGGCAGTGGGCGGGCGGCACAGACTGCCGGTTTTATCCTGCGGTCCAACTCGAATCGGGAGTCCGGGATCATGTTCATCGTGACCAATCGCAACATCAGGCATGAAGGAGGCGACGATTTTGACGTAGTGGGCGAAAGTTTCAACGAAAAGGGTCCGGCCGAATTGCGCCTGCTTGAGGTCAGGCGAAAACACCGCAGGTGGACTGTGCAGGTGCTGCCCGATACAGTCACCGATGCAATGCTGGCCGAGGTGGGGGTCGACAGGCCGCCCCCCGCGCGCGCAAGACGGCAATACTGAAAAGCAGACACCGGTGTACGCCAGCTGGTACGCGTTCAGAAAGATCATCGATAGGGCGCTGGCCGACCGCAACAATCCGAAGCACATTGTTTTCTTCGTGCACGGCTTCAACAACGCGCTGGAAGACGTGGTCCTGCGTTGCGACCTGCTGGTCAAGACCTACGGCGTCGAGGTGGTGGCATTCTCATGGCCGGCGAACGGTGGTGGTATTCGCGGCGTGGCCAGCTATCTCGACGACAAGCGCGACGCGCAGGCCTCGGTGGTGGCCTTTGACCGGGCCATGGACAAGGGCGCGAACGTCAACAACGCCATGCATGCCGAATGGATCGATCACCTGCATCCGCGCAGCCGGCTCTATGTCACCATCAACGAAGATGATGGCGCGTTGCGCGCGTAGCGCCTCAAGGGCGGCGACGAACAGCTGGCGCGCCTGGGCCACTGGACCAACCGCCTCGATTCAACCCAGGCCACCTATGTGGACTTCACCAACGTGAAACGGGTGGGGTCCTCGCATGCCTATTTCGAGGGCGAGCCACTGGAGAATTCGGCGGTGAAGAAGTTTTTCAAGGCGGTGTTGCGCGGGCTGCGGGCCGAAGAGGAAGTGGCGCTCACCTACGATGGCGCGAAGAATCTGCACCGGATTGCGTAGGTGTTACGGCACTGCCGGGCTGTGCCGCGCCACAAAATCGTCCAGCAACGCCGCAAAGCCGGCGGGGTTGTCCTGCGAAAGGCGATGATCCGCCGCCGGCAGCAGCGCACGCTCATGATTGGGCAGCAGGGCGCACACCCGATCGACAATCGAAGCCGGCAGCACGCTGGCCGCAGCGCCGCCGAATACCAGCACAGGTCGCGCGCTGCGGATCGCTTCGCTGTGGTCGTGCACCAGGTCGGCCTCGCATTCGGCCACCCCCGCCGCGTGGTAGCGCCAGCGAACCGTCGTGTCCGCCGCGCCGGCCTTGACCTCTTCGAGCGCATGGTCGAGATAGTGTTCAACGATCGCCGGTGTCCAGCGCGATGAAAAGGGCAGCGCGCTGCGCGCCGCCGCGCGGCTGGCAAGCACGGCATGGGCGCGCACCTGCGATTGCACCAGGTTGTTGATTGCCGGTGGAATCGCCAGCGCCGGGTTGGCGGCGACCACCGCGCGCACCAGATCCGGGCGGGTATGGGCGATCATCAGGGCCAGCATGGCGCCGGTGGCCTGGCCGACGACGAACATCGGGCCGGCGCCGATGGTCTCGATGAAATCGATCAGGTCGTCGCGGTGATCGGCGAGGCGATAGCCGGCAGGTGGATAGTCGGAGAGGCCGTGGCCACGCAGGCCGGGTGCGAGGAATCGATGCGGCAAGCGGCTGGCCGCGATCACATGATCCCAGACGCGATTGATGGTGCGGTTTGGGTGGATCAGCAGCACCGGTGGTTCGTGGCCCGGCCAGTCCTGCGTGTGCAGGGCTACGCCGCGCGACAGGGCGAGTTTGTATTCAGTAAATGTTCGCATCGGAAAAGTGTAACGCCAAGGCGACCATGCCGCGCGGCGGTGGCGCGCGCGGCGCGATGCACCCCGGCATCGTCTTCCCGGAATCGCCCCGCACCGCGAGTTTTCGACCAACCGCGGGCTGATGTCGTACGGCCCCAACCGAAGCTTGTTTTTCGAGCGATTGGCGGATTCCCACATCACGAACCGGTCGTCGTCGCTGACCGGCACGCGTGCATTCGGGTTGCGCGCGGCGAACCAGGGCTCCTTGCATTGCGCCTGATCGACGTTGACGCTCACGTCGACATGCTCATAGGCGATCCCGGATTCCTTGCACAGCCAAGCGACGCGAAACGCGCGTGATCGGTACAGGGCGTAAAGTTTGAGCATTTTTCCTCCCTTTGGTCGACGCCGGAAATCAGACGAAGGGAGTATTGCAACGCAATATCACTTTGTTGCAAAGCTAATTGACAAAGGCGAGTGGCACGTGTAGCTTCCCGGCATGCCCGCCCTCACGAAGCCACAACGGGAAATACCCACCATCTCGCGCCCCGAACTGCTCGTCGATGGATCGGACACGACCTTTCGCGGGCTGATTCACGACCTGATGGCCTATTCACACCATATCGAAGCCTGCCGCAACGGATTCGGCGCGATGATCGGCTTGACCGGCGTGCAGTTTGAAGTCCTCATGATCGTGCGCCGCTTCGGCGCCGTTGATGACACCTCGGGAGCCGGCATCAGCGTGGGACAGGTCGCTGCGCGCCTGCATCGCAGTGGGGCGTTCACCACCATCGAGGTGACCAAGCTCGCCGATCGCGGGGTGATCGAAAAGCGTGCGGACCCGACTGATCGCCGCAAGGTGCTGTTGAAGCTCACACCGGCCGGCGAGACCCTGTCACGCACGCTCGCGCCCTACCAGCAACAGGTCAATGACGTGCTGTTCGAATGCCTGGACCAGCGCTCGTTCGAAACCCTGGTGGCATTGGTGCGCGATCTGGTGGATTGCGGCGATCGCGGCGCGGCGCTTTCCGCATTTCTGGTCGGTCAGTCCACTGCCCGTGTCGCGTAGGGCGCATCCCTCAACGAAGGAGCGATTCATGCAACCCAAGCAACATCTGGAATTCGTCACCGTCGACATGAAGCCGGAGTCAGGGTGGGAGGTGCCGCCCGGCTATCCGCCCGGCTTCACGCAGAAGATCCTCGCCTCCGATATCGACGAAACCGCCAAGCGCGGCAGCCGCACGCGCCTTCTCAAACTCGAACCCGGCGCGTTCTCCACCGTGCCGTTCGTGCACGACCACTGGGAAGAGGTGTTCCTGGTCCAGGGCGATCTGATTGTCGGCAACGACGACAAGGGTCAGGGGGGGCAAGCCAGCCGCGCCTTCACCTATGCGTGCCGCCCGCCGGGCGCGCATCACGGCCCGTTCACTTCCAAAACAGGTTGCCTGTTGTACGAGATCCACTATTACGAAACCAGCGGCGTCAAGCGCCAGCCGGATCGCTGAAAGAACAGCCATGCTCAAGACCGGCGCCGAGCATCTGGAATCCCTGCGCGACGGGCGCGTGGTCTATATCGGTTCCGAGAAGGTGACCGACGTAACCACGCACCCGGCGTTTCGCAACGCCGCGCACAGCATGGCGGCGATATACGACATGAAGGCCGCGCCCGAGAATCGAGACGCGGCGAGTTTCGAGGAGGGCGGCGAACGCTTCAGCGCCTACTTTCTGCCAGCCCGCTCGCGCGAAGACCTCGAGAAGCGCACCGCGCTGCATCGCAAGATCGCGGCGCAAAGCCATGGCCTGCTCGGGCGCTCGCCCGATCATGTCGCAAGCTTCGTCACTGGCATGTCGACCGCCCCGGAGGTTTTCGGGCCCTATGCGGAAAACCTCATGCGCTACTACGCGCACATGAAGAAAGCAGATACCTTCGCCTGCTATGCGGTGATCCCGCCGCAAGCGGCGCGCAACCCCGAGTTCTATGTCAAGCAGAACCTGCCGACACCGACCTTGCGCGTGCTGCGCGAGGAGGACGACGGCCTGGTCATATCCGGCATGAAGATGCTCGCCACCGGCGCCGTTTTCGCCAACGAGATCTGGATCGGCAACCTGATCCCGTTAGCGCCAACCCAGCTCGCCGAATCGGTGACCTGCGCGGTGCCCTGCAATGCGAAGGGGCTGACCCTGTGGTCGCGCAAACCCTTCGAGCGCGACGCCAGCGTCGAGTTCGACAACCCGCTGGCGCACCGTTTCGACGAGACCGACAGCATGGTGATGTGCGACGAGGTCAAAGTGCCGTGGGAAAAAGTGTTCGTGCACAACGACGCTGTGCTGGCGCGCGAGATCTATATCAAGACGCCGGCCCACTGCTACGGCAACCACCAGTCGAACGTGCGTTTTCACGCCAAGATGCGCCTTCTTGTAGGGCTCGCTTCGCGCATTACCCAGGCTTCCGGCGCTGACCAGGTGCCGGCGGTGCGCGAAACCCTTGGCAGGCTGGCGGCGCTCGAAGCCACGCTCGGCGGACTGGTCGCCGGGCAGATCCAGGACGCCGAGGATTGGCCCGCCGGCCACAAGACCTACAACCGGCGCTACATGTACGCCGGCTTGAACTGGTGCACCGAAAACCACTCGCAGATCATCGATTCGATCCGCGAATTATGCGGTGGCGGGGTGTTCCAGATGCCCGCCGACATTTCCGTCATGCGCGATCAGGGCATGCGCGAGTTGTTCGAAAAGTACTGGCAGACCCCGCAGTTGGCCGCCGTGCAGCGGATGAAGCTGTTTCGTCTCGCGTGGGATCTGGTCGGCTCCGAATTTGCCGGGCGCCACCAGCAATATGAAAAGTTTTACGCCGGCGCGTCGTTCATCGTGCGCAACCACAGTTTCAGGGAAACGCCGTGGGACGAACTGCATGGCTTGGTCGACGGCCTGTTGGCCGGCTATGATGTGCCGGACGAGAATGCGTCCGCGCGGGCGAAAGCGGCTTGAGCGTGCCGCCGCAAGTAGGCCGACGGCGTCTGTGCCAGTATGGTCGATGACGTTCCCCCAACGCGGCCGCGCGCGGTTGCGCAAACGCGTTGTCCCATGGGGCGGATAGTGCAATGCTGGCCGCACGGATTGTTCCGATTCATTTCCAATCAACCCACTTGAAGGAAAACGACATGAGCAACGCCGCTTTCGACCGTCGCAAGTTTCTCGCAGCCAGCGGCGGGGCCGCTGGTGTGGCGGGGTTTCCGGCCATCGTGCGCGCCCAGGCGACGAAGATCAAGGTCGGGCTGATGTTGCCCTACACGGGCACCTTCGCCCCGCTCGGAGTGGCCATCGAGAACGGCTTCAGGCTCGCGCTGCAGGAGGCCGGTGGAAAGTTCGCCGGCCGTGATATCGAGTTTTTCAAGGTGGATGACGAATCCGACCCGGCCAAGGCGACCGACAACGTCAACCGCCTGGTCACGCGCGACAAGGTCGACATGCTGCTCGGCACGGTCCACTCGGGTGTCGCCGCCGGCATGATCCGTGTCACCCGCGAAGCGGGTGTGTTGCACATCATTCCAAACGCCGGCCTGGCGCCGGCGGCCGGCCCGCTCTGCGCGCCCAATATTTTCCGTGCCTCGTTCTCCAACTGGCAGTCCGGCTTTGCCATGGGTACGGTGCTGGCCAAGCGACCCGCAGTGAAAAACGTGGTGACGCTGGCCTGGCGCTATGCCGCCGGTGAGGAATTCGTCAAAGGCTTCAAGGACGCCTTTCTCAAGACTGGCGGCAAAACTATCGTCAAGGAATTGTGGATCCCGTTTCCGAACGTCGAATTCCAGGCGCTGCTCACCGAGATTGCCTCGCTAAAGCCGGATGCGACCTATGCGTTTTTCGCCGGTGCCGGCGCGGGCAAGTTTCTCAAGGACTACGCGCAGGCCGGCTTGATGAAGAGTATTCCACTGGTCGGGCCGGGCTTTCTGACCGACGGTGTGCTCGAAGGCCTGGGCGGCGTGGCAGAGGGCGTGGAGACGACGCTTCACTACGGCGACGGCATCGAGAGCGCGCGCAACAACGCCTTTCGGCTCGCCTACGCCAAGACCTACAAACTGCAACCGGATGTCTACGCCGTGGCGGGCTACGACTCGGGCCTGCTTTTCAACGCGGGGCTCGCGGCGGTCAAGGGCGACATCGCCAGGAAGTCCGACATGATCAAGGCCATGGAGCGCGCGAAAATCGACAGCCCGCGGGGCGCCTGGACCCTGTCGAAGGCCCACAATCCGATTCAGGACCACTACCTGCGCCGCGTCACGGGCAACCAGAACCGCGTTGTCGAAGTGGCGATCAAGGCGCTTGACGACGACCCGGCCATGATCGCGGCCTGCAAAATGCCGGCTTGAAGATTTGACCCGCGTGATTCCTGCCGGGAACATGCCTGCCGCGCGGCTATGATGTTCGCGGCAGGTGTCGACCAAGCCCCGGTGCGGCCGGTGCAGGCGGTGCCTCGGCAGGCAGCCGGCGGGCCGCTGCTGCGCTTTCGAGAGTAGCCCGCCACCAGCGCGTGTATGGACTTCAATATCTTTTTGATCCAGGTGCTAAACGGCGTGCAGTATGGGTTGCTGCTGTTTCTCGTCGCCAGCGGACTCACCCTTGTATTCGGCATCATGGGCATCATCAATGTGGCGCACGGCAGCTTCTACATGATCGGCGCCTATCTCGCCTGGTCGCTCGCCGCGCAGGCCGGCAGCTTCTGGCTGGCCTTGCCGCTGGCGATCGTGCTGTCCGTGCTGATCGGGCTCGCCCTTGAATGGCTGGTGATACGCTGGTTGTACAAGCGCGACCATCTCTACCAAGTGCTATGCACCTACGGCCTGATCCTGGTGTTCGAGGAACTGCGCAGCGTCCTGTGGGGTGACGATGTGCGCAGCCTGCCGATTCCGGCGCTGCTCAACCAATCGATCCCTCTCACCGACACGCTCACCTACCCGGTGTACCGGCTGTGGATTTCGCTGGTATGTCTTGTCGTGGCCTTGGGCCTTTACCTCGCGATCCAGAAAACGCGCCTTGGCATGAGCATTCGCGCCGGCGCGACCGACCGCGACATGGTGCAGTCTCTCGGTATCAACATACAACTGGTTTACCGCATCGTGTTCGCGGCGGGCATAGCGTTGGCGTCATTTGCGGGCATGATCGCGGCGCCCGTATCGGCGGTGGCGCCGGGCATGGGCAACCATGTGCTTATCATCTGCTTTGTCGTGGTGGTGATAGGCGGGCTGGGCTCGGTCAAGGGCGCGTTGATCGCGTCCTTGGCGATCGGCCTGGTCGATACTTTCGGCAAGGTGGTCCATCTCGAACTGGGTGGCGTGAAACTGCTGCCCGAACTCTCCAGCATGACGGTGTATGTGTTGATGGCGGGCGTTCTTCTATGGCGCCCGGAAGGCCTGTTCGGGAGAAAACTTTGAGTCTCATGCGCGGCAACCGCATCGCCGGCTTGCTCATGCTCGCGCTTTTGGTGCTGGCGTTGGCTTTCGTTCCCCTGTTCGCCGGGAAGTTCTACGTGCAATTCGCGGCCAAGATACTCATCATGGCCATATTCGCCATGAGCCTGGATCTGCTGCTCGGCACCACCGGGATGGTGTCGTTCGGCCATGCCGCGTTCTATGGTGCGGGCGCCTATGCGCTCGCTTTGCTCACGCCGCAGTATCAGGCCGCGAGTTTCTGGACTTCGTTTCCGCTGGCCGTCGCGGCCAGCGCGTTTCTGGCGTTCGTCATCGGGCTTTTCGTGGTGCGCATGCAGGGTATCTATTTCATCATGGTGACCCTGGCTTTCGCGCAGATGCTGTATTTCCTCTTCTATGACACCAAGATCGGTGGCGGCAACGACGGCATATTCATCGACATGCGGCCGGTGGCGAAAATAGGCGACTGGCAACCGATCAATCTGGACAACTACTCCCATGTCTACTATCTCGCGCTGGCCCTGTTCGCCCTGGTTTTCCTGTTGCTGCGCACGGTGCTCGCCTCGCCATTCGGCCGCGTCTTGGCCGGCATCAAGGCCAATGAACAGCGCATGCGCTCGCTCGGCTATGCCACTTTCCGCTACAAGCTCGCCTGCTTCGTGATCGCCGGCGCGACCGCCGGCGTGGCCGGCTATCTCGCGGCGCTGCAGTTCGGCGTGGTCAACCCGGAAATGCTTGGCTGGCATCTCTCGGGCGCGGTGATGATGATGGTGATTCTGGGCGGCATGGGAACGCTTGCCGGCCCGGTGCTGGGCGCCGCAGTGTGGATGCTGCTCGAACTCTGGTTCCAGGACCTCACCAAGCATTGGCATTTGTTGATGGGCGGCTTCATCGTGCTCACCGCCCTCTTCTTGCCGAACGGTCTCATCGGTCTCGTTGCCCGCGTGGCCGGCGGTTCGGTGCAGCGCGATGCCTGAAGCCGTTCGCGCACCGGAGCCCGCCTTGAGCACCGAGCGCCTGACGCGCCACTTCGGCGGACTCACCGCCGTGCGCGAAGTGAGCCTGGCCGCGTACATGGGACAAGTGCACGCGGTTATCGGCCCGAACGGCGCGGGCAAATCCACCCTGATCAACCTGCTTTCGGGCGACCTGCCGCCGAGCGCCGGGCGGGTCCGCCTGGGCGGTGTGGACATCACCAGTCTGCCGGCGCACCGCATCTCACAACTCGGGGTGGGGCGCAGTTACCAGAAGACCAATATCTTCCTGCCGTTTTCGGTATTCGAGAATTGCCGGCTGGCGGCGCAGTCGCGCCTGCCAAGCGCGATGCGCTTACTGAAACGCGCTTCCTCCTACCATGAGGTGAACGCGGCGGCGGAGGCGGCGCTGGCCGACGCCGGCTTGCAGGGCCGTGGCGGCGTCGCGGCAGCCGCGCTTTCGCACGGCGAACAGCGCCAACTCGAAATCGCGATGACCCTCGCGACCCGGCCCAGGGTGCTGCTGCTCGACGAACCGCTTGCCGGGATGGGGGCGGAGGAGTCGGCACGCATGGTGGAGTTGCTGCGCCGACTGCGCGACAAGCACGCGATCCTGTTGGTCGAGCACGACATGGACGCGGTGTTCAGTCTTGCCGATACGCTGACGGTGATGGTCGACGGTTCGGTGCTGGAATCGGGGACGCCCGACCAGATTCGCGCCAGCCACGCCGTGCAGATGGCCTACCTGGGTGGCGGAGAAGCAGCGCATGCCTAGCAACCTGTCGGACTTGAGAATCGTCGGCCGCAAATCGACCGCAGCGGTTCATTTTTCACCGCCTTCTTGTCCCATAGCCGGGCTATGGGGCGGCGAATGCGGCAAAAACTGTCCTCGCTGGGGCCGATTTTCGCTTTCGACGCCCCAAGTCCGACAGACTGCTAGCGCACCGGCGCACCGCGCCGCGATTGCCAACGCCTGCCACTCGCAGGGGGCCAGGCATGAGCGCTGAAAACCTGATCGAGGCGCGCGGGCTGCACACCTACTACGGCGCCAGCCATGTCCTGCGCGGCGTTGATTTCACCGTGCAACGCGGCCAGACCGTGGGCCTGATGGGGCGCAATGGTATGGGCAAGAGCACGCTCCTCAAGACCATCCTTGGACTGGTGTCGCCGCGCGCTGGGGAGGTCCGTGTCAAGGGCCGGGCCGTCACGCACGCCGCACCGTTCGCGATTGCACGCATGGGTATCGCCTATGTGCCCGAAGGGCGCGGCATTTTCCCGAATCTGACCGTGCGCGAGAACCTCGTGATGGCCGCGCGCGCAGGCGTTGACGGGCGTCGCGACTGGACCTTCGAGCGCGTGCTGCAGACCTTTCCGCGCCTGGCCGAACGGCTCAACCACGGCGGCGCGCAGCTCTCAGGGGGCGAGCAACAGATGCTGACGATCGGGCGCGCGCTCATGACCCACCCCGATTTGCTGATACTCGATGAAGCCACCGAGGGCCTGGCGCCGCTTATCGCGCGGGAAATCTGGTCCATCGTCAAACGCGTCAGAGACACCGGCATCGCCACGGTGATCGTCGACAAGAACTTCGACGCGGTGTCGACCATTGCCGACCAGGCGACGATTCTCGTCAAAGGCGAAGTGGTCTACCAGGGTACCAGCGCCGCGCTGCGTGCCAGTCCTGAATTGCACAAGCAGCATCTGGGCATCTGACCTTCGGGTTACTGCGAAATCCCTCTCCCAAACGAGTATCGGAGAGCCGGTGGTCATCCATATCCTGCTCTCACCAGTGTCCTACCAGCTGCTGCGCGAAGCGCACCACCGCCAACTGTGGCAAATCCCGCGCTGCGCAGCACCACGCCTCGCCCGCGTCGCCTACCCGGCGGAGCGACCCTTGGCCAATGTCGAGCATGCGTTCCGCTCGCTCAAGACAGGTCGCAAGTCACTCACTCGACGATGGCTCTCCGGCGCACAGCTTCGCCACCTTGCTCGCCGATCTCGCGACCATCGTGCGCAGTACCTGCCGTGCGCCGAATGCCGGGCCCGATGCGCCAACTTTCAAGATCGTCACCACGCTCAACGCGCAGCAGCAGCGTGCGCTCGACTTGATCTGGGACATTCACGTGTAGACAGTAACCAGACCCCCAACATCATGCCAAGTGCTTGTCGCGAATCAGAAAACTCGTTTGCCCCTCACAAGGATTTCAGGTTAGTCTTGTGCGAAGGGTGCTGCCGTCTCGACGGTGAGCAGCACAGCGCCCAGACGCCTCAGCGGTTTGACGAAATTCAAGTCGCCTGCGGCTAATTGTTGATCTACCGCACTGTGCGGCATGCGCAACTGCCGGCCATGCCTCAGCTGAACACGCCCCCATATGTCTTGCGCAATTCCGCCTTCTGTACCTTCCCCGTCCCGCCCACCGGCAGCGCATCGAGAAAAACGACATCATCCGGCACCCACCACTTGGCCACGCGCGCGGCCAGGAAGGCGAGGATCTCTTCTTTCTCCACCGCCTGCCCGGACTTCCTTACGATGAACAGCAGCGGGCGCTCGTCCCACTTCGGGTGCTTCACGCCGATCACCGCCGCCATCGCCACCGCCGGGTGGGCCATGGCGGTGTTTTCGAGGTCGATCGAGCTGATCCATTCGCCGCCGGTCTTGATCACATCCTTGGTGCGGTCGCGGATCTGCATCACGCCGTCCGGCGCGATCACGGCGATGTCGCCGGTGGGGAACCAGCCATCCACCAGCGCTGAGGCTTCGCCCTTGAAATAGCGCGAGAGTATCCACTGCCCGCGCACCATCAGTTCGCCTTGCGATCTGCCATCGCGCGGCAGAGTGGCGCCGGTTTCGTCCACCACCTTGATCTCGATGCCGAACACGCTCTTGCCCTGCCGTGCGATCAGCGCGTGGCGTTCGGCGGGCGTCCATTGCTCCCGTTGCTGCGCGGTGAGCACGCCCATGGTGGCCACCGCCGTGGTCTCGGTCATGCCCCAGCCGTGGCGCACGTCGACGTCGTACTCGTCGTTGAACTTGGCGATCAGCGCCAGCGGCATCGCCGAGCCGCCGGTGGCGGTGCGGCGCATGGTCGAGAACTTCAACTGGTGGGCGTCGAGGTGTGCGATCAGGCCCTGCCAGATGGTCGGCACGCCGGCAGAGACGGTTACGCGTTCGGACTCCATCAGCTCATACAGCGAGGCGCCATCGAGCTTCGGGCCGGGCAACACCAGTTTGGTGCCGGCCACCGGCGCCGCATAGGGAATGCACCAGGCGTTGATGTGGAACATCGGCACCACCGGCAGGATCGCTTCCTGCGCAGACAAGCCCAACGCGCCCGGAATGCAGATGGTGATCGCGTTGAGCACGATGGCGCGATGCGAATACAGCGCGCCCTTGGGGTTGCCGGTGGTGCCCGAGGTGTAGCACAGGGCGGCGCCGCTGCGCTCGTCAAACGAAGGCCAGGCGAACACTTCGCTGGCCGGTGCAATCAGTTCCTCATAGCTCAATACGTTGGCGACACCCGCGATTACCGGCGTGTGGGCAGCTTCGGCCAGGCAGATCCAGGCACGCACCCTGGGGCAATGCGCGGCGATGCCCTTGACGAGCGGCGCGAAGGTGGCATCGAACAACACTACCTGGTCTTCGGCGTGGTTGATGATGTAGATCAGCTGCTGCGGGTGCAGGCGCGGGTTGCAGGTGTGCATCACCATGCCGCTGCCGGACACCGCGTAGTAGGCCTCGAGGTGGCGGTGGTTGTTCCAGGCGATCGAGGCCACCGTGCTGCCTTGTTCCAGGCCCAGCGCCGTCAGCGCGTTGGCCAGTTTGCGCGCCCGCGCCGCGCAATCCGCGTAGGTGTAACGAAACAGCGGCCCGTGGGTTTCGCGCGAAACCACTTCGACCTCGCCATATTGCGCGGCGGCATGCTCGATGATGCCGGAGAGCAGGAGCGGGGCGTCCATCATCAGGCCGGGTTGCAGCATTGTGGTGTCACCTTTGAAAGGATCTGTCAGGCCGGTTTGCCGAGGCTTGCAATGCTATCAGCAGCACTGCCGCCTGGGGCGCCTGGGCGATGGGTTGGGCGGAAGGTACAGCCGCGCCGGCACGCGCCGTGGCTGGAGAGCGATCCACAGGGGCAGCGGGATCGGCATGCCGGTTGCGCGTCGGCGCACATCCTTAGCGCTTTGTCCGCTACACTTTTTGCATGTCACGCCTGTCACTTGCATCCTTCTGGCGCAGCGCCCTGGCCGACTATTGCGCGCGCAGCAAGGGGTGCATCCTCGCGGCTTCCCTCGCGCTGGCGGCGCTGAGCGCATCGGCAGCGGGCATGCTGGTATCGGATCTGGCGCCCGGCCATGACCCTGGGTTGGCGATCCTGATGACGCTGGTGGCACCATTCCTCGTGTGTGAGGTGGTGCTGACTTTTCGGGCCTGGCACCGCCCGCAGCATTGCGGCGCTTTGTTCGTTGAAATCCGGAGGCAATCATGAAGGTTCTGAAGCAGGGCTCGAGCGGCGCAGCCGTGCGCCAATGGCAAACCTTTCTGCGCGGGCAGGGGTTCGCACTCGGCGTCAACGGCAGCTTCGATGCCGCCACTGAATTGGCCACGCGCGCCTTCCAGGCCAAACACAAGCTCGGCATCGATGGGGCGGTCGGCAACCGGACCTTCGGGCGTGCGGCCATGCTGGGCTTCGAACTGGTGCCGTTTGTCGACGATGCGCTGGCGGTGTTTCCGGCTCTGCCGGACTTTCCGCCGTTGACCGGCAATGCCGCTCGGCAGGCGACGTTCGGCCCGCTCGAATTCAGCGGCGCGCCGGTGGCCGGCAACCCCGAAGCGATCCGCATCACCAACCGCTGGGACCGTGACAGCCTGATCAAGGTGCGGGTGCCGCAATTGGCGGGCATCAAGGGTGCTTCGCAAAGTGCGCATGTTTTCTTCCATCGCAAGGCGGCAACTGCGTTGGTGGCGCTGTGGCAGGCCTGGGACGACGCCGGGCTGATCGATCGAGTACGCAGTTTCGGCGGCGCCTACAACCCGCGTTTCGTGCGTGGCAGTACTTCCACGGTGAGCAACCACGCGTTCGGCACCGCGTTCGACATCAACGTGCAGTGGAATCCGCTGGGGGCGCAGCCGGCGCTGCCGGGGCGCACGGGCTGCGTGTTCGAACTGGTGCCGCTGGCGCATCGCCACGGGTTCTACTGGGGCGGGCATTTTTCGCGGCGGGATGGCATGCACTTTGAAGTGGCGCAGTTGTGAATCCATGTAGCTCTGGCTTCACCCCACAGCGCCACACATTTCGGGATGATCGAATTTCGCCGCATCAACTTCCCGTAGCCGATGCTTTCGCAGCCGCTTTGTGGCTTGCACAACCTGCCGCGAGGCCGCGAGTACCCGCGAGTACCCGCGAGTACCCGCGATTACCTCGCGGCACGCAAGTCGTGCGCGATTGGCCGATACAGTGCATTATTGCAATGTTCTGCCGATAGCGGCAAGGTTGCCATCGACGAATCGAGGGGCGCAAGCCCGTGACATGAATTCACCACCTTTTGAGAGGGAAAGACAGCATGGCCAAAGGTCAGGAGAAGAAGAAGCAGGAAAAGAAGGAACCCAGCAAGACACTCAAGGAAAAGCGTGATGCCAAGAAAGTGAAGAAAGAGGAAAAGAAGCGGGTTTGATCCCGCGCCCCGTCGGGTGCATGGTCGCAGATTACGGTCGCAGTTGATCCGCGTCCGGGCCCGGCCGGCGCGATGTGGGCTGTATTGCACACAGGCGCAGATTGCCGCTGCGGGGCATGACGGTTGCCGCGCATTCCGCCGGGCAGGGCGGGGGCCTGCCACAAGTAGCTCGAGCAGGTTGGGCAGCCCCGGTGCCGCGCGCTTGAGGCCTGTTGTACGCATGACCGCGCTGGTGCTTGCCGAGCGAATCCGACGCCGGTAAGCGGGCCACTTCATACATCTTTGCTGTAGCCAGGCCGGCGCACAGTCGTCGGCTACTGCCGGGTGCGCGCCGCAGGGTGGCCCCTCTCGTTGATCAATTCGTTGGAGATCGCCATGCCAAAAATCCACACCCCGACCCGCCAGGAACTCGACGGCCGCGTCAGCCGTTTCGGCCAGTTGCGTGAAATGACCACCCGCACCACCGAGCTGGCCGGCATTTCGCAGGAAGCCGTCGACATCATCTTTGCGCGCAAGATCATGCCGGTGATCCTGGACGGCACCAAGAACCCGTTCGGCAGCTACTCACCAATCGTCGGCGCTGCGCGCACCACCATGTTCATCTCGATCATGCCGCCGGGCCAGGGCCCGTGCCTGCATTCGCACAATGACACCTACGAGACCTTCATGGTGCTCGACGGGCGCATCGAATACCGCATCGGCGACCCGGTCGAACACACCATTACGCTCGACAAGTGGGATGTGTTTTCCTGCCCGCCCAACGTCTATCGCGGCTTTCGCAATGTCGGCACCACCGACGCGGTGCAATTGACGGTGATCACCGGCATTTCCGAGGGCCGGGACGATGTGTCGATGCCGGATTCGGTGGCCCGAGAGGTGCAGGATGGCCATGGTCTGGCCGTGTTGGAGGCCTTCAAGAAAGTGTTTTACTTCGATGCGCCGGCCAGGACGTAGCCCGCGGCCAGGCGCATTTGGTTGAGATCGCGCAGCGCTGCCAGGCGCCGGGCGCGGGCGGCAAGCGACAGCATTGTCGGCGCCGCTGGTACGAACTGCTGGTGCGGGAGTGTCTTTGGGCCGCCTTCAATGCGTTGGTTCGTGCGGCGGATGCGGGTGATTGCGCATTACCCAGAACACGTAGGCGCCGAACACCAGTGCGGCAGCGCCGAAGATCAGCGCCTGCAAGGCCACCGGCAGGGCCGGGAAAAACGCGAACAAAAGCGCGAAGGGGGCGCCGCCGATGGCGGTCGAGACGGCGTTTTCGAAGGTCGTTGTCTTGCGGCTGAACAAGCCCAGCACATAGGACAGGATGTCCACCGGGAAGGTCATGCGCAGGAACACCAGCGACAGCACATGGTGGCGCGGATGGATCAGGCGGTCGATGCGCGCATAGCGCGTCACCCTGGGAAACAGCCGCAGCATCAGCGGGCTTGCGCGGCGCGCCAGGGAAAACGAAAGCGCCGCGCCGGCAACCCAGCCCAGCATGATGATGAGCGCGGTCCACCACGGCCCCCACAGCAGTACGGCGACGGGTACCAGCGGCAGATTGCTGAAGAGCGGCAGCACCACCGCAAGCGCGGTGGTGCCGAAGAAAATCGCGACGCCGAGCGTGGCATGGTCGCCAAGCGCCGCGCCGAGCGGTACGGCATAAATGCGCGCGAGCCCGATTGCCAGCGCGAACAGCAGCAGCACCAACGCAAGCGAGCGCAACGAGGGCAGCAGATCCTTGCGGGTCAGCTCAGCGTCAGGGGAGTCGGCGATGGTGTTGGCGATGGTGTTGGCGATGGTGTTGGCGATGGTGGGCATGGCTGGCCGTAAAGTGTAGTCTTGATCGCTTCGCGTCACCGGCCCGGCGCTCGGGCGGACGCCGTACCGGAGATCGTCATGAACGCATTCACTGACCTGCTGGATACCTTCGCAAGCCACGCCCAAGCCAACAACGGCGAAGGCTTCGCCGCCCTGTTCACCGCCGACGGCGTCTACGACGACTATTTTTTCGGCGCCCACAGCCTCCGCCCGGCGATCGCCGCCATGCTGGGCCGCTTCCACCAGGGCGGCAGCGACTACCGCTGGGAATTCCATGAGCCGCTGTCCGATGGGCGTATCGGTTACGCCCGCTACCGCTTCAGTTATCGCTCGAAGATCGCGGAATCCCTGGGCCGGCCGATCGCGTTCGAGGGCATCGCCCGGTTTCTACTCAAGGATGGGCTGATCGAGCATTACGCCGAGTCATTCGATCGCGGCGTCGCTTTCGTGCAACTGGGGTTTCCTGCGCCCAAGGTGGCGCGCTTGCTGGAAAAGTACGCGGCGGCTCAGAACGCGACGCCGGGATTCCTGCCGCATATCGAACGATTCGCCCAGGGCGGGCGCTGAGACCGGCGGCAGCTTGTCAGGGCCGCGCCAGGCGCGTAAGTCGAGTCGCCTGCGCCGCATTGACCGCGCCCACCGGCGGCCGCCCGGCGAGTATCTCGGCGGCCTGGGTCACGGTTTCCAGTGCCTGATGTTCGATCGCTGCGGGTGTAAGCCCGGCCAGGTGTGGCGTCGCGATCACTTGCGGATGGCGCGCCAGCGTCGGAGTGGGCATCTGGTCGGGGGCGCGGCCGACATC
>Ga0163149_10001585_pt1 | contig 29020 bp, 20 predicted proteins | sample OliLakLV19MP5G1_FD_148604 | JGI IMG/M metagenome (GOLD analysis project Ga0163149, IMG submission 148604) | Freshwater microbial mat bacterial communities from Lake Vanda, McMurdo Dry Valleys, Antarctica - Oligotrophic Lake LV.19.MP5.G1 | ecosystem: Environmental > Aquatic > Freshwater > Lake >... | reverse complement strand
CTTTACGTTCGATGATTTGTTCATTGGTTGATCCTCTTGAATTGGGTTCTGGTGTTGCAACCGAAACCATACCAGGCTAGTCCTGGAGGGGATCACCAAACTTTTCAACTAAACTCGGGACAAGGCCGAATTCTGCTGCCGGAGCATCTTCAAACAGCGCATCGGAATTTTCCGGAGGTGCTCCAACACCCAACGCGTATGATCAGCCAGCATCCAGTCGCACCGCGGATAATACCGGCTACAATCCTACCGTGGCGCGCGATTGGACACAGGTCAACTTGTTCGATCTTTTCATGGACTGGTTCGAGTCCGATCCTGAAACATTCAAAAAATTGATGCCTCATCTATTTAAGAAAATTGCCGGCTCCAATGGCAAATTGGATCCTAAAAAATTGCGTCAAGTGGTGGATTCAAAAGATCCGGAGTTAGTTAAATTGAAAGGTCAACTTCCTCAATTAGCAGAAGCTTTTCCATCTTCGAAAAAAGGCGGGTCCGATGGAATCTCGTCTTCCGGCGACGCTGTCAACGCGACCGGAGCTGTTTTGGCTGAGAAAGCTGCATGCGTTTCGTCAGAACTTGGCACTTCAGGCTATTGCGCAAAAGGCGTGAGCTTTGCCATTGAACGCGCAACTGGAAAAGTGATCTGGGGCAATGCTAACGACATGCGCCAGAGTCTGCCCGATCAAGGTTTCACGGTTGCCCAATCGAAAGACCTGAAAGTTGGTCAAGTAGTCCATGTTTACTGGACCCCTGAAGTGTATGCGCAAGAACAGGCCCGGCGCGGACCATGCCCCAACTACGGCGACATCGCGGTAATCGGGAAGGGACGAGATGGACAAATGTATGCTTACAACGATGCCGCAACTCCGCTCAGTAACTACCTTCAGAAGTCTCGTTACGACTGGAATACATTGAAGGTATTCAATCCGCCAAGCAGCTGATTCAATCACGTCAGCGCATGCCGACGAACGAAGCGGATTCCGGCACATGGGGGGTGCAGAAATAGGTTTCTGGGCTTTTCGACGGTCAATTATTTATCTATTGAAACTGCGCCAAGGTAGCCGGTGCTTTGACAGCCTTGCAATTCAGTGACGTCGATTTGGCGTCTGAATTTGATGTCGACTGACGAGCCGCTGCTTGCGAACGTCGGTCGCGTTCCTCTTCCAAATGGCATTGGTCGAACGAATGGTGCATTGGGTGACATTGATTCTGCGAAGTCGGATTGGCAGGCAACAAGCGGCTGATACCCCATTTCTGATTGACCATTTAAGCCGACCATGCCTGCTCCTTTTCCTTGTCCGAGGCCTTTTCCTTGATCGACACCAACGGTGGAATCGTCGCTTGTCGGAGTCACCTCATATGGTGTTTCTGACCATTGGTTTAACCATGTTTCTGTTTCGGTGCGATGAGCTTGTAATTGCGTATCAGGCTTGTCGCTGGCGGCAAGAACGGGCATGGATAAAGGCTCTCCGCCATGTTTGCCACCATTCTTGGGACCGAGATTTCTTACATTATCGCGAATATAAACATCCCAGACTGCCCTGAATACAATTTTCTTCGGAGGTGTCATATTGGGTATGAAAACATCACGAATTCCGATGGTACTGTAGGTGATGGCGCCAAATTTTTCACCGTATAGTTGCCGATCGCTCGCGACATACAGCGGATAGGGTTCAATCATCTTGCTTCTATAAACTACGACACCGTCTTTATCGAACTCGAAGATATGTGCGATGCCGGATGATATTGGTTCGATCGCTTCGGCAGTTTTGCCGCGTTCAGTTGAAGCGGTCCATAGTATATTGCCGGGCTTAGCCTTGTCCAATTGCACGCGTTGCATGTCCACGACTGAGTCAATGTTCGCTGCTGTACCGGCACCACGAATCCAGTCGTAGAGTGCCAGGCGCCAGACATTGGCGGTGGATTCGTAAGCGACTGAGTTTGTAAGCGGCCACTTGAGTGGTGCCATTGCAGATTCGGAATCGAGAGGAAAATCGCCGGATTGAGCGGAAAGAAGATCCATCGATCCGGATTCAACGCTGTTCAGTTGTTCCGACGAATAACAATCTGCAGGGCGACTGATCTCTGGCACCGGACCATCCGGGAAGCTCATGGTGAGCGCACCTTTAGATGGTGCTGGTATTCTGAATGATGCTGGCTGCGCGCAAGCGATTGCTTTCACGTTTTGAATTTTTCCGGTGGCATCGCTTTCTACGATTTCGACTTTGACGATTGTGGGAATTTGATATGGCAGTCCCGCGATTTCTGCTCGCCACTTGTCGCTTGCGACGAGTTTGACAGACTTGCCGACACCGCCGAAGACAAAATCTACATTCTTGTAGGGCACGTTGACAAAAGATTTGTAGAAACCTTCGACTTGTTCGGCTGCTTTCACTTGATCGGAAGACTGTGGTTCCGGCAGTTTAACTGTGGTGGCATCTCCGCCGTCCAGGCTGCCTAGACTCAATCGCAACGATCCAGGCACGAACTTGCCATCGTTATCTGCGTTTACAAATGCTGATTCAGCCTCAACGAGAGGTTGGACCTGAACTCCCATTCTGTCTTTAGCAGAGCCGCTTTTGTCGAGCGAACTTTTGATCGCTGCGATCAATTGTTCTTTTGCTGAGAGCGCGGCCGCGCGATCTCTTTCGGCTAATTCTTCCATTAGGGGCTGTTGTAATTTGTCCGCGATGATCAAATCGAGTCGGCTGGTGGCAATAATTGTGTTGATGCCCCGGACCGGCAGAGCGAACCCGTCACCAGCTTCGGTGCCTACTCCATCTGCCGGAGAATCTGCCAGTGAAACAAAACCGAATTCGGGCGTGTCGACCACTATCCGACTGATACTACCGGCGGCGGCAAGCGCAGCAGCATCGATCTGGTTTGGCGGGAAGGCGACGTGGTCGAAGACCCTTAAGCCTATGAATGCGAGTGCCAGTATCGCAGCAGCAGACCCGATCGCCACGCGGGGGGTCACTGTCAGATCTTTCCTGGTGTTTCCGCGAGCTGTTTTCCAGGCATTGCTTACTTTAGGCTTCATCATCATGACTATTTATCTCTCAATTGACAATTCGCTTCGATGCGTCTTGCCTGTCCGAATTCTTTACTGTTAGACCAGCGCTTGTATGCTGAATCTTGACGATAATCCAATAACTCGATTTGTGGTTCAGCTTCCACGGAAGTGCTGGCGGCTGGCCTGCTAAGTGCTCGTGCCACCCCAAGATATTTAGACTTCATGCTATCGAGGTTGGTCGAAAAATAATTGACCACTGCCCCGCAAGTCACAACGACACAGGTGGAAGCAATTGCAATTTCAGCAATTGCTCTGACTGGCGACTTCCTTTGTCGCTTCGCGGCAATCGCCTTCGAAACCAGCATGGACAGCGTCGCTTCACTTTTGATTTGATTTGCTTTGAGGCTATTGAGTTCGCTGCGCAAATCAGCTTCGATGAATTTCAAGCCCTGATATTGTCGTTTCCATCGCTTTGATACAGGGACGTATGTCTCGCTGCGTCGTGCTTCGATTAACGAAACTTTCTCGAGCACATCGGTTCTTGGCTTTACGAACTGGGTCGAACCTGAAGCTGCTGCCGCAGCAAACTCCCTGTTGACCTTTTCCATCCACGAACGAATGGCGTTTTGGAAATGTACGATCGACTTGTATCCATCCTTTTTGGAGAGACCTTTTTTGAGCGTTTCTTTCAAAAATTCGACTTCAGCAATATCCGGTCGCAGCGCAGAGATCGCCACAAGTTCTTGATCGTCTCGATGTTCTTCCTCATTTAAATTGAAACCGGTAATCATCTCATAAATGATTGCGGCCACTGCATTGACATCGGACCTAATGCGCGTGGATTTGTTGGTCGTCGCAGTTAAACGCTCAAACGTATCTTTGATATTTACTTGATTGATATTTTCGTTATCATCACTCGATCCATTTGAAGCCTCGATCGAGCAGAAGCCTCCGACCTTGACGATGGTTTCACCGTTCGCTTCAACAAGAATGATACTACCGGTGGTTAGATTGCCGTGTGCGAAACCTTTGGAATGCAGGTGGCTCAGAAGCGAACAAATTTGCAAAGCTGTTCGTCCAATCTGCGCCTCTGTTTCAATGAAATTCGTTCGGCTCAGCAATTTTCGGAGCGTCTCTCCCTGCGCGTATTCAAGGATGAGACATGGCGTATCATCTAGCGGACGACAGTCCAATAATTGAATGAGGTTTGGATGTTGAAGCGATTTGTATTCTTCAACAGCCTTGTTGAACGGCATCGCGATTTCGAGCGTCAGAGCCGGAAGCTGCTTGATTGCGACGATGCGGTCGACTTTGAGATCCGTAGCGGCATAAACGGTGGAGACTTCGCCTTTGCCGATGATATCGAAGACCGAGTATCGTCCAAACAGAACTTGTCCAACCAAGTTGTTTAGAGAAGGCAGAGTGTCCGTGATCTCAGGCTGCTCGATTTCTAGTAATTGATTGTCGACAGCTGCAGGGCTAGTAATGGATTCACCGACTTGAATTTCTTCGTCATCTTTCGATGGCTCTGCATCGCGTGCCAGGTCGAGCCACGCTAATAGTTCGGTTTGGAATTCTCTGAAACCATCGGCAGCATCTTCATAAGCCAGGTCTGAATCGAGCACGTCAATTACGACGCTTTTGTCCGACATTATGTCGAGTGCTTTATACGTGGTCGAGAACTGGTCCTTACTGTTCGCCGAGTTCTAAACATCTAGAATCACATAACGTCCATCGAGTACCGCACCGCGGGCGATAGCATGAATTCTCCTTGCCTTGGCTGCGGCTTCATCTTCTGCGCGCTCTAATCTTTCGAGCTTCGATAAAAGCGAAGTGAACTCAGTCCCGGCAGCCTTGGTTTCAACAACTGCATTTTTTTCGACATTACAGACGTTCCATTTTTGAATCGCGGATTCGAATTCCTTTATATCAGCAAACGCATTTTCTGTCGGTAGAAGCGCGCGGTTCAAAATTGATTCAAAACTTTCGTCTTTACTGATCGCTGGATCATTCTTCTGTAGCAACTCAACAAGTCCGCGGACGAGCAGATTCGTGGCGGATTCAGATGTTGCATGTTCTATATTGAATCGACTCTCAATCAGTTGCCGAAGCGTGAAGGATTCGTCCAGAACGCTAGGCTTGGTCACTTCTCTCGCGTTTTGATCTAAATGTTCTGTACTAATTTCGACCGAAGATTGCTCTTTGTTCTGCACAGTGGAGACCCTTTTAACCAGCACTAACGGCATGGGCTTTGTCGATGAATCTTCGTTAATTACTTCCATCATCATGGTCAAACGGACCTCTGCAGCTACTGCTAAACGTCCCTGAGCTGTTGGACGAATGCCACCTTCCTGATACCACCAGTATAGTTATCCGCGCCCGAAAGCGAATCACCATAGGCATGACCCAAACGGGGGATTCTTTCAGATCTGCCCGGTGATAAAGTTCAGAAAGGGAGGTACGCCTTGAAACATCGCAGAAATCAGAGCGGAATGCTCACAGAGGCAGTTTCGTCGCTATTAATGTTTATTCCGTTGCTGGTCGTGGTGATTCTAGTCACCATTCAGGCAACACAAGCATATTTGATAGCGAAAAACATGAGTCGGGCAGCGCAGATAGCGGCTCGTTCGCTCGCTGAAGAGTATAAGTCAAATTCGAAACTCGCCACAGATTCATCAGCACAACAAGAAATCTTCGATAATATTCGGATACCACAGATGGTGTCATCGAATCAGCAATTTGCTATTCCTAAAAATGGCTGGCAGACTACGGTTGAGCCAAAAACAGTGACAGTGGTGGTGACGTATATTTCAGGAGTCGGCACTCCGGTGAATCCGCCGTATCCCAATCCTAATATTTTGAATTTGAGCAGCGCATTTAGAATCAGTGCGGACTCGACGTTTCGCATCTCCAAATGATTCGCATTACTACAAAGAATCCGGGCATCAGTACATGGCAAAAGTAACTCGGCGTATTCAGAGAAGCAGATTTCAGTCCCTAAGACAAAACGGTTCAGCGATTGCTGAGTTTGGTCCGGCGCTTTTTATCATTCTTTCAGTGTGTATGGCCGCTGGGTTTGCCGCATTTGAAGCTTCGCAAGTTTTCATGATCAAGTCGACACTCGATTTTGCGGCTCAAACTGCAGCCAGGCGTCTGTCGCTTGCGTACGCGCAAGATCCGGTTACAGCTATGGCTTTTCCTGAAAAAGTATTCGATCAGATTCGATTTAACAAGATGGTTGTCAGTTCGGACCAATTTGATATTCCCGATGGAACTGCTGGATGGAAGACGACAACAACTCCTCAAACTGTAACTGTCGAAGTTACTTTTCAGGGCGGCAAATATGGATTGGACAAATTTCCAAATCATGATCCGCTTGGTCTCAGTGCAAATTTTCAAATAAAATCCGTTGGAATCGCGAGGTTGGAGTGATGAACAAAGTCAGGAAGTTTCGACGAACCTCGAGGAACCAGACCGGCGCGGTTGCGTTGGTGATACCACTACTTTTGCTATTTATTTCGATCGTGATCGCGACGTTTTCGTTTGACTATGCTCATGGATTACTGGTGCGCGAAGAGTTGCAGAATGCCACCGATGCTGGTGCTTTGGCTGGAGCGTACGAGCTGACAAAAACTGTTTTAACTGATACTGACCGAACAAATGCTGAAGCATATGCACGAAAAGTAATGGAGAAGAACCGGGCGGACAATGCGTCGGTGGCAGTTGCTTCCGGCACGACGGTAACTGTAACAATCAATTCCAGTGCGACACCGCGCACGGTGACAGTAACCGTGACCAAGACCGTCGGCAATGTGTTTGCTCGATTAATTGGAGCGAGTACGATGCCGGTAAGCTCCACGTCAACGGCTTCAGTGCTGAAGGCCATAAAGAAAGTTAAACCGAATCAGCTTTATCCAATCGCCCTCAGTCTCGATACGAAGCCCCGCAGTGGCCCTCAAGATGGAGAGGCTCTCAGTGACTTAATTGGCGGAAATCGCAAGAAAACATTTACGATAGTTTTGAATCCACAGAAGGAAAAGAATGCTGCCTGGTTGAGTGATTGGGTAGGAACTCAAAACCCCGAAATTTCGATTGGTCAAACAACCGTCGACTTGTCTAACGGAGTCCAAGCCAATCTCGTCAAAAATCTCAGCCCCGGTGACACTTTGAATGTTCCGCTTTTTTCTGGCGATCCGCCATACAACAAATCGGAAGTAGTTGTCGGTGTGATTGGGTTTCGGATCACCAGGATCAATTTCCCGCAGGAAATCGAAGGAGTTATTCTCGATCCGTTTGTAATTGAAGGGACGCCGGGAATGCCGCCTATATCAGGCTTGGGGAAAAACGAAATGCAGTTTTTAGACGAGAACTCGCCATGGCAAGTGGTGCTCACTAACTAAAATTAGCCGTGCCGCGCAGTGATGACACCAGGTTCATAAATAATTCTCATCAAGAGTGTGTTTGACGTAGCAGTTGGGCAGCTCTTTTTTGAGTTTTTCTAAGCCCGGACTTTTGGCACCCAGTCCGGAACCAATTGTCAGTTTTTTTAAGCTTTTCATCGCGCTCAGATATTGGAAGCACTCTTCATGAATGGCGATCTGCGATATGTGGATGCTGTTCAGTTTGAACTTTGAGAGCGTTTCGATGTCAGAAGGAAGTAAGTCCACATTTATGAAACTCATGTGTTTCACATGATGGAATTGAGATAGTATGTCGAATCTGCGCAATAAGGGACCGCTTAGATTAAGTCGATTGAGTTTCGGCAGGCTGGCAATCAACTGCATATGGTGCGGAGCTAGCGGGGTGGTGCCGCTCAAGTCCAGGGTCTGAAGCCGTTTTACTTTCTCAAGTTGTTTGCAGTTTTTTAGATCCAGAAAGTCGGAATCGAGAATGACTGCAGTAAAAGATTCAGCGGAGAGAAAGTCGTCAAATGCGGAATACGGATACGATTGTTTTATCGCCACGGGTTGTAGACTGTTCAGATCATAGGTGTCTAAGTTCTCCGGATCCGGAGTAGTCACAACAGCGCGTTTTCTAACGGTCGTTATCCACCCGAGCGTTTCGATTGGCATGTGTTTGAGAATTTTCCATCCACTTCCGTTAAATCCAGGACAACGAATGATCTTAAGATCACGAAGTGACTTCAGTCTAAGAAACTTCTCGCATGTGGCATCCGCAAAATCGCAGCAGTCTATTTTGATTGTCTCAATTGTCTTGCCGTCTAGTTTGTCGAATATCTCAGGATCTACCTTCTGGTCCGTGATATCGAGTGTTTTCAATTTCTTCAAATTGAGAACTGAAAAAAAGTTGTAAGGAATCTGTGCGCTCAATACCACTAACTTTTCGAGTTGCAAATTACCAAGGTGTTTGGTCCCCGATTCGGTGAAGGTGCCGTCGAAGATGCCCAGTTCTTTTATCGAAGGATCTTGACCAGCTTGCTGTAGATCAAAGTCATTGCCTCCTCTTACTGAGGCAGCTGGACCGTATCGGTTGATGTTGGTCGATCTGGTGGGCAGAGAATTTGCTTGCTTCCTTTTGACCTTTTCTAATCGAGCTTGTCGTGTCTTCAGATTGTAATTTGATATAAGATGCGCAAACCTGGCTAATTCCCAGGCTTCTGGTTCATATCCTGCGGAACGATTTAAACTATCGATGCCCTTGTTGTAGTGAGCCATGGATTTATAAATTACGCCTCTGTGAAAGAAGCAACTTACAATGGTGGCACGTTGCCTGTGTTTCTGTGCAAGAGCTAATGCTTCGTTGATAGTTTTGAGTGCTGCCTCTTCGTGCCCTCTGAGCATCTGAGACAATGCTAGAGTCTCTAGTGACGGCGCATAGCTTGGATCTTTTTTGAACGCTCTCTGCGCGTTTTCGATTGATTCATCGTATTGTTCTGCGCTCAATTGTTGCCACGCAATTTTGTTTAACCGCACCGCTTCCGCATGGGAGGGAGCAGAGTTAGCGATTAAAATATACGCGGTTGTTGCGGCTACTATAACTAAGATGATGATCGCAGCAATCGGTGCCGTGTTGCGTTTTGGCTTGTTTGCACTAACCAATTGTTTTTCCGAATTGTCGACGACGCGAATATTTTCGAGAGCGTCCTTCAGTTCGGTCATCGAAGAGAATCGATCGTTTCGATCTTTAGCCAGCGTTTTTGCGACTAGCTTTTCGATTTCCTCAGGAAAGGTGACATCGGGTTTGCAATCCACCAGTTTCGGTGGTGGCATAAGGGCGTGCATGTTGATGGTTTCTAACGCTGACTCTCCGATAAATGGTGGTCTTCCAGTCAGCGCTTCGAACATCGAACAGCCAAGTGAATAGATTTCCGATCGCTCATCGTATTCCAAACCCAGGGCTTGATCCGGTGACATGTATGCCGGCGTGCCGACGATCATGCTGCCGTTCAAGAGCGTTGGTTCAAGCGTCGCTTCGCGGATAGTCGCGATGCCGAAGTCGATAATTTTTACGCCGAGAGTTTTCTCGGCGCTATCAACAATCATGATGTTGGAAGACTTCAGGTCTCTGTGAAAAATTCCTTTCTGGTGCGCGTAAGCTAGAGCGTCGGCTGCTCGACTGAAGACTGATACCACACCCTCCAACGAGAGCGGACCATCGTCAGTGATGCTTTGTTCGAGTGTGAATCCTTTGATATACTCCATCACCATATATGGTGCGCCACCATCGATGCTACCAAAGTCCATGACGGAAACGACACCAGGATGTTTGAGTTGACTGGTTGCTTTCGCTTCCATTTGGAAGTTAACCGACTGTTCGGAAGATATCGATCTCAAGCATTTGATTGCTACCTTCTTGCCGAGCAGTCGATCGCGACAGAGGTAAACCACACCGAGGGCGCCTTTTCCAATTTCTGAAAGCGCCTTGTAGCGGTCTCTGGGAAACGCTTCGGAAGATATCTCCAATTCGACTTCATCGTCGATATTTTGATCATCTGCATCATTGGCACCACCTTGCTCTTGCTCCAGGGCTAGCGCGGCGTCTATGCTTTCTCTGATTGCTTGAGGAAACTCACACTTGCACGAATCGCTTCGCAGCACCCATTGAGTTAAACTGCCGGGCCGGTTGAGAGCAATGCGTTTGCCGCAAGCCTGGCAAAGCGAAATTGGTTCGGCATCAGACTTGATACCACTGGGGTCAAAGTCGCAATTGCACGTGACAATCCACTGAGTGAGAGTGCCTGTGCCGTCTTGTTTTTTCGGACGGCGACAAATCGAACATTTTGAAGCATCAGTTTCGGTCATTGTGGTTGTTTAACAGCGAGAGTATCAGTTTTATTCCCTATTAAAACAAAATGAGCAATCGTGATGCGGGCGACGCGCTTCGTTTGCAGGTTTGTCGGAAACCTATCGTCTAGGCGGCGACGAGTTGAAATCACTCAGCCCACTTGCAGAGTGCCTGGCACTTGGTGGACCTTGACGCGAACGGCTTTGAAACTTCGATTCGATAGTTTCGGCAGTTTGACCTATCAGTTTTGAGTTCTGCACCCGAACAAGTAGTATCATACCCTTCAAATATTCTTTTCTTAGAATGTCGGTCATATAGACTGGCCGTCAGACCGCTTTGCAAGCGGCGACGTGTCACGAATATAGTAGGGGCCCTATGAAACCGAGAAACCTTCGTCTAATTACAACACTAATGGCTTTGTCCATTGCCGCTCCAGTTTTTGCCAACGATGCGCCGCCGGTGACTGCAGCGAATGGCGAAAATAAAGATGGCAAGTGCCCGGTCACGGGTGCAGTCACGACAACCAAACCGCCCGTGGAGAGAGCGTATTCGAATGCGGACTGGTGGCCGAATCAGTTGAATCTGCGAGTGCTTCATCAAAATCCGCCGTCAGGCAATCCGATGGGTGAGGATCACAATTACGCAAAGGAATTTAAAAAAGTCGATCTGGTTGCGCTGAAAAAAGATATAGACACCTTGATGACAACCTCGCAGGATTAGTGGCCGGCTGACTTTGGAACGTATGGACCGCTGTTCATTCGCATGGCATGGCACAGCGCAGGCACATATCGGATAGCCGATGGTCGTGGTGGCGCCTGTTACGGCACGCAACGTTTTGCACCGCTGAACAGTTGGCCGGATAACGCCAATCTCGACAAGGCGCGCAGGCTGCTTTGGCCGATTAAACAGAAGTATGGAAAGCAGCTTTCCTGGGCCGATTTGATGGTTTTTACAGGCAATTGTGCGCTTGAATCCATGGGATTAAAAACGTTTGGATTCGCTGGTGGACGAGTCGATGTCTGGCAACCGCAGGATGATATTTACTGGGGACCTGAGACAAAGTGGCTTGGAGACAAGCGATACACCGGTAACAGACAATTGGAAAATCCGCTTGCTGCGGTTCAAATGGGATTGATTTATGTCAATCCAGAAGGTCCAGACGGGAAGCCGGATCCGCTTGCTGCGGCGAAGGACATTCGCGATACGTTTGCCCGAATGGCGATGGATGACGAAGAAACTGTTGCATTGATCGCTGGTGGGCATACACTCGGAAAAGCGCATGGCGCTGCCGACGCGAGCAAGTACGTCGGTCGTGAACCAGAAGGCGCGCCTCTGGAAGAACAAGGACTTGGTTGGAAAAATTCTTACGAAACAGGCAACGGTGACGCCACCATTACAAGTGGTTTGGAAGGCGCATGGACTGCGACTCCTGTGAAGTGGTCGAATGGTTACTTTGACAATCTTCTTGGACTTGACTGGAAAGTTCAGAAGGGACCGGGCGGTGCGTTTCAGTGGACTCCCGAAAACAGCAAGGCCTCAGTGCCTGATGCGCATGACGCTTCGAAGCGTCATCCTCCGATGATGTTCACGACGGATATCGCACTGAAGATGGATCCGGTTTATGGTCCAATTTCAAAACGATTCCACGAGAATCCGGAACAGTTTAGAGACGCCTTCGCAAAAGCCTGGTACAAACTGACGCATCGCGACATGGGACCTGTGTCGAGATTGCTTGGACCGCAAGTTCCAGAAGCGCAATTGTGGCAGGATCCAGTGCCTGTTGCGGACTACAAAATGATTGATGATGCAGATGTGTCCGCGCTGAAGAGCAAAGTTTTGGCGTCAGGACTGACGATACCGCAGATGGTGTCGACAGCTTGGGCTTCAGCATCGACTTTTCGTGGGTCGGATAAACGTGGTGGCGCCAATGGTGCGCGCATTCGCCTGGCACCACAGAAAGATTGGGCAGTGAATCAACCGGCGGAACTGGCAAAAGTTTTGCAGACTCTGGAAAAAATTCAAAAGGACTTTAACGGTGCGCAAACTGGTGGCAAAAAAGTGTCGCTTGCGGATCTCATCGTCCTGAGTGGATGCGCGGGCGTTGAAGCTGCCGCTAAGAAGGGCGGTCATGATTTGCGCGTGCCTTTCTCTCCAGGACGTACCGATGCGTCGCAAGAACAAACTGACGTTAAATCATTCGTGGTGCTCGAGCCCAAGACGGATGGATTCCGCAACTTCCAGGGACCTGGGCTGGAGCAACCAGCCGAACAGATGTTGATCGACCGGGCGCAGTTGCTCAAACTATCTGCACCTGAACTGACCGCACTAATTGGTGGCATGCGAGTGATGAACACCAATAATGGTGCCTCGAAACTTGGTGTTTTCACCAAACGTCCTGAAGCTTTGACCAATGATTTCTTCGTCAACCTGCTCGACATGCACACTACATGGAAGAAGTCCGGCGAGAATGCATACGAGGGACGCGATCCTAAAACGGGAGCGGTTAAGTGGTCCGGAAGTTCAGTTGATCTTGTATTTGGATCTAATTCGCAGCTTCGAGCGATCGCGGAAGTTTATGCCAGCGATGATTCGCAGAAGAAGTTCGTCAATGATTTCGTCGCTGCTTGGACGAAGGTGATGGATCTTGATCGTTTCGATCTCGATCCGGAACTGAAGGACGGAAGGAAACATTTGGGAATGGTTCCGCGCCAATAGTTTATCTGGAGACCTTCGCCAATGATTTATCTGGTGACTGTTGCCATTAATACCTGGCGTCCGTGCCATAAATTTACTGGCGACCTTCGCCATTGATTTGAATTGGCGGTAATTCCCCACCAATAATTCACTGGACATCGTTTTGAAATCGGAACGATAAAAACGAAATCGAGGATTAGTCCCAGAACTTCATTTTGTTCTCAACCGTCGAGAATGTGGTGCTGTCCATCCGATCTATATAAAGAGAACCATTGAGGTGGTCGACTTCGTGTTGAATAATTCGCGCATACCAACCGGTGGCGTCGATGGTGACCTCTTCTGCGAGTTCGTTCAGGGCGGTGACTGATAGGCTGCGATGTCTTGGGGTGAGCGCTGCGTAACCTGCGACGCTCAAACATCCTTCGAAGAAATCGACGCGTTCGTTGCCGATCAGATTTAGTTTTGGATTGATCAGGACGTGAAATGGAACTGGGATCCGCTCGCGTTGAGCCAGTTGGTCGTCGTTGAGTTTGGTCTGTTCGTCGGCTGTATCTTCGATGACTATTAATTGGATCGATTCGCCGATCTGCGGTGCGGCCAGACCCACGCCGGGTGCAGCACGCATTGTTTGTTTCATATTATGTATCAACACTTCGATTGGCTCGGATCTAATTTCGTCCAGGGACAATTCACGTGCCACCGCGCGTAGTACCGGGTGACCAGTTTGTAAAATCGGGAGGATCATGTTATTCGGATTCCAGCGTGAGGGAACTGAGCATGTGTTGAATTTTGCGCGGTTTCAATGGGCTCGTTCGGAGTTTCAGATTTTGTGTTCGTACGTAGTGCAATTTTCAGATTCAGTGAGTTCTGAACCCTCTAAGTTTAGTTCTTGGATTTTTCTAGTTCAACCTGCCAACGATTGGAACCGTTTCAGTTCCGCCGGGGTTTAACTATCTACGTCGAACTAGTTCGGCTCGAGATGAGTGCAGTTTCAGGCGCTAAAGTTTGTAAAACAACCCCTGAAACAATAATAAGGCTGCCATTATATGGATTCGAGACTGATCATTCACAGCAGAACAGGCGCTGCTAGCCGTTTTGCCCTTCGCAGGTCAAACTTGCGCGCCACTGGGCGTCTGCAGGATGAGAGCGGCGTAATGCCGATACTACTTGGAAAGCGATAATATGGCTTGCCAGGAGAGTTTAGAATCCTCAAATAGCCGACTGGCTGGCGATCAACGGTCTACCGCAGCAGTGATGCAACAACAAAACATCTCGGACAAAAGAGCTGGCGGGGTCAAGCTGGATGCATTGACCTCTTTGAGGTTTTTCGCTGCCTGTTTAATCATCGTCGAGCACGCCAAAGGGCACTTCTACATCCTCGATGCGCTGCCTGAAAATTTCATCTGGAACCAGGGCATCGCGTTCTTCTTTGTTTTGTCGGGCTTCATTCTCTGCTACATCTACCCGGAACTTCCCGATCACAAAGGGAAGGTGATGTTCCTGGCGAAGCGCTTCGCCAGAATTTGGCCGCTGCATTTTTCAATCTTTTTGCTGCGGTATCTGATCACGCCGGCGGCGTTGATGACATTCCACGGTCCTTTTCCGAAGTTCCTGGTGCTGCTTACGAACTTGACGATGGTTCACGCCTGGATTCCTTTTTACCAATTCTATTTCTCGTACAACGCAACATCGTGGACGATTTCGACGGAGTTCTTTTTCTATCTCCTGTTCCCGTTTCTTCTGGTGTGGATGAAACGTTCAGTTGCGCTTACGATGCTGGGCGCGGCTCTGATTACATGCGCGTTCATCGCGTTGACTAACTATCTCAATTTGCCTGTTTACAGTTTTGAAACCACATCTGTTAGGGCGATGTTATACATCAATCCGTTGCCACGGATTTTGGAGTTCGTATGCGGAATGGCTACAGCTCTAGTTTTCCGCAAGCATGTTCTATCGCTAGGGAAGGTCAGTGGCACCGCGCTCGAACTTGCGTGTGCGGCGTTAACGATTTATTTGATGACGCAAACGGAACAGATTGCCACAGCTCTTTCATCGTTTTTGCATTTAGGCGTTGCTGGACAATTCTGGCTAACCTACTCTGGAGTGCCTCTTGCGGCATTCAGCTTATTGATTTACGTGATGGCGTGTAATCGCGGATTGCTGTCGGCGTTACTGTCGGCACCAGCTCTGGTACTACTCGGAAACATCAGTTACGCGGTATATCTTGCTCACCATCCGCTGCTTGTTTATCATGATCTTTTCCTGTCACAGTATCGTGGCAATGTGGCTTTCTTGCTGTACTGCGCGCTGTTGCTGTCGGTTTCGCACATTCTCTACAATCTAGTCGAGGTGCCGTTTAGAAAAGTATTCGTCAATACTGTTTCTGAGGTTGTGAATGAAACGGATGATGCGCCGGTTGATAGAGTTAGAGCAAAAGAACCTGTATTAGCAAAACTGACAAAGCTGGTATCACGTTCGACAGTCGCGCTTCGCCACTCGCTTCCGAGTCCAGGCAAAGTTAAGAGCAAAGGCACGATCAAAACGGTCATGGAATTAGGCGCGCTGGCAGTGCTGCTATTGATGTGTCACCCACCACTGGATAGAATGAACGCTTCAATTGCAGAAGATGGGAAGAGGGACGCACAGCTCGTTGGAGAAGCGAAGGCCGGTGACGAACTGACATGCAAGGCTGTTTCAATCGATCCGGAGAAAGGCAAAATTTCCATTGTCTGGCGTTCGGATCGTTCTCAAAAAATCGATCAATTCATCTGTGTTCAGCTGCTTGATGATGTCGGTAACAAACGATATGAACAGCTGATCAAAATCTCTCCGCGCAGCGAACACTCGCAGAAGGGCGACACCTGGAAAGAGAGTATCGATATCCAAGCAAACAAGTTCGAGAACGTCACCAAACTCGGTATCATTGTGACAAGACTCGACCAGAAGTATTTGACCATCTCAGGGGAGCGCACAGACATGGATGGAAAGCGTTTGCTTGTACCATTGAAGCCAGCTGTTGCAGGAAGTTCAAAAGAGTCGATATAACAGTTGATCAAGAGCGCGGATGCGCATTTATCTCTTCGTCGGATGGTCTGGTCATTCCATCAAGATCTGGACCATTGGCGCTCCAATTAAACTTTGTGCGAAAGCAGTGCTTGCCCACGAGACAGACGCTAAAACGAGAACTATAATTGCTAGTTTCATTTTTTTCTAATTGGTATTTATGGAGTTGAGCCAGGTTTTGTATTTAGAAAGTCTAGACTTCTCAGTTATTTTTGCACTGGCAAAGACCAGGAAGCTTCGCATCGGTTTTAAATTTCCCGACTTCTTATCGTGTTCGACAAGTTTAGTAGCAACGGCGTCGATAGTTTCTTCCTCGCTCTGTTCATAAAAGGGAAACTCGAACGCTGCGTGCATCAATTGGTGCGCGTCATCGATTTGCCCGGCTTCGATGCATTTGTCGGCTAGTTGTGCGAAGCTGATGCAGACTGGCACGAAGGCTGCAGTCGGGAACCATCCTGGTGTATGCATAAAATCAATTACTTCTGTCCAAAGTTTTTTCGCTGAAACCATGTCTGACTGCGAGAGCATCAATGACTTTTTCAGGACTCTGTACATACTTGCGTTGTCGAACAATTTTTCGTGGGACATTGAATCTGACTTCGTCGGAACTGGACGTCGTTGCACTGTCGGTGCAATCACACTAGAGGGTTTCTTTGTGGTTTTTTTTGATGACATTAACTTGAGGTCCTTCGATAAATCGTCCAACTGCTTCTTGATCGCCAGTTTGGAAGCGGGTGATTCAATTGATTTCTGAAAGCATCCGGCGTCGAGTGCGCGTGCCGCTGATGTCGGAACGAAATATCTATGTAGTATCTCGATTGAATTCCAACGGCGCTTATTCATTTGGTAATCGCAGTATCTTTTTTCCAATAGTAAACTTGGTTTCAATGAGAGCATGTCGTTAAGCGCGCGACGTAACTCCTCTCCTTGATCTTGCGATTCGAATTGACGGTCAGCGCCGGTCAAATAATCAGCAACGCAATTCGGCTTTTGGGCACCAGATGCGGAGTTGCAGGCAGAACATAATAAGCTGCCAATCATCAAAAGGTGCAGAAAGAGTTTCGCTCTCATAGTGCTAAACGTTTGCTCCGTGAATCCTCTATAAGAGGATGCCCTTTTCCCGTGCCGCCGAAAATCTCTTTAAACCAACGATGCAGTTGTTTTGTTTAAAATAGCTGCCGGTCAAACGTTTTTTTCTAGGTTGGTTCCAACAATATAACACCTGCGCCTCGGGAGCGCCGTCGACCCTGCCTTTGCGCGGATCAGCGCGATCGAGACAGGTACTGCGCGACGACAGGCAGATCCATTTGTTCCCGGCGCCAGCTGAAAAGATCTATATGACTCCCCCAGTTTGTGTTTGGTACGATCGGCGCTTGTTTTCAGCGGAAGCCCAATCGAGGATTTTAGTATGATTCGCCCCTGGATTCTACATGGAGTGTTCTTTTCCATGGCGTTGATGCTGCTGGGACAAAACATCGCGATATCGAAGACTACTGCGCCACCGCTGAAGTCCCCGACGCCTCTAGTGAAGACGCCTGCGGAAAGGGCGACTACTGAAAGTTTGGGCGGTCCAGAACGTTATCTTACGTTTGTCAGCACCGACAAACCGATTTATAAAATCAGTGACAGCGTGCATCTTCGTGGTGTGTTGCTCGATGCGATCCACCATAAGCCTATGCCCGAGGAAGCGTACTTCTTCGCGAACCTGGAGGTCAAAGGACCGAAGGGTGAAGTGATTTTTGCAACGCCGCTTCGCGGACACTCCAGTTTGTGGTACACCGATTGGCAGGTTCCAGCCGGCGTCCCAGGTGGCGAATACACTGCCCGCGTTACCTATCCTAAACAAGGCTATGCGCCGGCCGAGAGGAAGTTTGATGTTCGCGACTATCGAACGCCGCGACTGAAATCACAAATTACATTCATGCGGGACGGCTATGGTCCTGGCGAAAAAGTTTCTGCGACGCTTGAAGTGAAACGCGCAGAGGGGGGCATTCCTGCAGGTGCAACGGTCACTGTAGACGCGCGGGTTGATGGCGTCGAATTGGCTTCAGAAAAAGCACATGTCGATGAGAATGGGCTCTGCTCCGTCAACTTCGAGCTACCAAAAGAGATTACCAAAGGAGAAGGAACGCTGTCACTCGTAGTTGAGGATGGTGGTGTTGTTGAAACAGCTTCGAAAACAATTCCGATTGTTCTCAAAACTGTGAATGTTCAGGTGTACCCAGAGGGCGGAGATCTAGTGGCTGGGCTGAAGAACCGCGTATACATTCAGGCGAATCAATCAAATGGAAAACCGGCGGACGTGGTCGGAATGTTGATGACCAAAACGGCTGGAGCACCATATTCGGTGACCGAGTTTCGCACTGAGCATGAGGGGCGAGGCCGATTCGAGTTCACGCCCGAAGCTGATAAAGACTACTTCATCAGCATCACAAGTCCAGCGGAAATAAAAACGATCTATCCAGTTCCAAAAGCCAAAGTGAATGGAGCGGTCATCCATTCGGACAAAGATGTCTACGAGAAGGAAGGTCTGATCTCGGTAAAAGCAAGTTGCTCTGACAAAACTTTTAGAGTCAGTCTTGCGAAGCGCGAAGTTGCGATTGCCGACTATAAGGTCGACCTTTCGGAAGGTTATCGACCTGGAGAGTTGAAGCAAATCAAATTCACTGTCCCGCAAAACGTAGATGGTGTGCTGACTGTGACTGTCTTTGACAGTAAAGATGTTCCGCTCGCTGAGCGACTAATATTTAGAGAAGCCGCAAAAACTTTAAATATCAGCATCACACCAAAGAAGAAATCATACGTTCCCGGAGAAAATGTTGAGGTCACACTCAAGGCTACCGATGGTCATGGAAAGCCGGTCTCGACGGTTCTTGGTTTGACGGTAACTGATGACAGCGTGCTTGGAATGGTCGATAAACGAGATCAGGCACCACGACTTCCTGTGATGACGTTTCTCGAGCCGGAAGTAAAAGATCTAGCCGACGCCAGTATGTATTTAGATCCGAACAATCCGAAAGCACCGATGGCAACAGACTTATTGCTTGGTACTCAAGGCTGGCGGCGCTTTGCGATGATGGATGTAGAAGAGTTTCTCAAGAAAAATGGTGACCCAGCTTTGCGTGTGGTCGCATATAAAAAATTGTCGCAACTGCGATTGCCGGAAGAAATCGGCAGAGTGGAAGGACCGCGCGATATGAACCTGTTTCAGGTGGAGCCCACAGTCTTAGATGAAAGACACTACACGTCCGGTCGCGCGGAGAGACATCAGAAGACTTCGCCGACTTTGCCGGAAGGCGCACCAATTCCAGATGAAAGTAATTTCGGAGGAATTCTTGTCAAACAATTCGCCCACTCAGCCACTTCGTCGGACGCGATACCTGATCTGGAACGCAAGAATTTCACCGATACAATCTTTTGGACACCAGCAGTTAAAACAGACTCTGCGACCGGTGAAGCAACGATTAAATTCGCTCTCAATGACAGCATAACCACGTTCAAAGTGCTCGCCGATGCATATTCTCAAGATGGCGCGATCGCCGCGTCGAGTGGCGGAGTCGAGTCAGTTCAGCCCTTTTACGCCGAGGCGAAAATGCCTCTGGAAGTCACTACCGGAGATCAAATTTTATTACCGATCAATTTGATCAATGCGACCGAAACAGACTTGTCGGACGCAGCAGCAATCGTTGCCACTAACTCCAATTTCACGTTGTCGAAACAACAAAGTGTCGACAATGACATCGTGGCTGGTGAACGCGTTCGTTGGATTCAACCTATAACAGTAGGTGCGGAAGTTGGTGTTCAGGAATTTTCATTGTCTGCCAGAGCTGGAAAATATGTGGATATGGTTTCCCGAAAGCTTTCAGTCAAGCCGTTGGGTTATCCTGTAGAAACCGCATTTGGTGGCATCGTCGATCCAGCCAAACCATCTGTTCATAACATAACTATTCCGAAATTGATGGCTGCGGAAAGTTTGCGTTCCGATACGATCGTTTATCCTTCGCCGCTTGCAAACATGACACAAGCGCTTGAGAGAATGATTCTCGATCCTTATGGATGTTTCGAGCAGACTTCATCAACAAGTTATCCGTTGACGATGGCGCAACAATATTTTCTCTCGCACAGTGGAGTTAGCCCAACGCTGATCGAGACTTCACGCAAGAAATTGGATGCGGGATATCAGAAGCTCGTGAGCTACTGGTGCCCGGATCGTGGTTACGAATGGTTTGGACATAACCCGGGTCACGAAGCGCTAACTGCGTTTGGATTGCTTCACTTCACGGACATGAAGAAAGTGCGCGCTGTCGATCAAAATATGATTGATACGACTCGCGCCTGGCTTTTGAAACAACGTGATGGCAAAGGTGGTTTCAATCAGAAGAGAGGCTCGCACTCATGGACCGAGGACAAGAATTGTTCGAATGCGTACATCGTTTGGGCTTTGCTTGAAAGTGGACAACCGGCTGCGGATCTGAAGAATGAATTGGCTGCACTGAAAACTTCAGCGGACGCTAGTGAAAATAACTACGTGGTGGCACTTGCTGCGAACGCTCTACACTTAGCCGGCGATAAGCCCGGCGCTAAAAAATTGATGGACCGCCTTGCGTCTAAGCAGAAAGCGAACGGTGCCGTAGATGGTATCAAGAGTTCGATCGTCGGAAGCGGCGGCGAATCACTTGAGATTGAGGGAACAGCCCTATCGACACTAGCATGGCTTCGGGAGCCTGCTTATACTTCGAACGTCGAGAGCAGCATCAAATTCCTCGCTGATTCATGCAAAGCCGGAAAATATGGTTCTACGCAAGCAACTGTTTTCTCTCTTCGTGCAATCGTGGCTTATGACGCCGACCACGCGTGTCCAAGAAAGCCAGGAAAAGTCTGCGCCAAAGTCGATGGAAAGCTTGTTGGCGATTGGGTCGTGTTTGATACGTCGACTCAAGGAGCGTTGAGACTTCCTGACCTGAGCGCCGCGTTAACTCCAGGCGACCACAAGCTCGAAATTGTGATGGATGGCGGATCTAAAATGCCGTACTCGCTTGCACTGAACTACAACACGCTAACCCCTGCGTCATCGAGCAAGTGCAGTGTGAATCTCGATGTCAAATTGCAAAACGAGAAATTGGCAGAGGGAAGTTCTACAGAGGCGAAAGTGATCGTCTCTAATCCTTCAAAACTGATGGTACCGAGTCCGGTGGCAATCATTGGACTGCCCGGAGGTTTGGAACCGCGCCACGACCAGCTCAAAGAGCTGGTCAAGCAAGGCAAAGTTGATTCCTACGAAGTCCGCGGCCGCGAGGTCGTGTTCTACTGGCGCGGCATGGAACCGGAATCGAAAATCGAATTCCCACTCAGCCTTGTTGCCGCGGTGCCGGGTTCTTATACCGGACCAGCAAGTCGCGCGTATCTGTATTACACGGACGAGCATAAACAGTGGGCTGATGGTTTGAAAGTTGAGATCACTCCCAAGTTGCAAGTCGCGCTGAACGAAATTAAGAAGTCGCACTGATCCGGCGCTTAATCCGGCATCTCGGAGACGTTCTCTGGCTCTCGTTCTGGCTGCCCGTTTTGCCCGTTTTTCTCATGACTGTAGCGCGAAGAATCAGCGTAAACAATTTTGCGCGCTCTCATTATTGAGCCGAGCGGTTTATGATCTTTGATACAGTGCCACGGATTGGATGAGAAAACATCCTCGCATACTCAACCCGAGCCGCACTCCATGCGTTTTGAATTGGCAGAACTAAAAACGACCAATTGCTATGAAAGGACTCTCACGTCTTCCGCGGTACTTTCACTTTCGTATCACCAATGATCACTGGCACTGAATACGGTACCAGCGCACAGAGCGATGCGATTTCTTCCAGATGTATTCTCAGGGATTCACAAGCGGCTAGTTGCGTCACAGACGGCTAGCCGCGGTTATCTATTTCGTCTCTGGTAGAAGTTTGGTGACGACAGAGTCGACGATGCCATAAGCCTTGGCTTCCTCGGCGGTCATGATGGTGTCGCGCTCAGTATCTTTTTCAATCTGCTCGATTGGCTGACCGGTATGCATGGCCATCAGCTCATTGAGCTGCTTTTTCGTTCTGATTATATCTCTGGCGTAAATTTCGATGTCTGTTGCCTGACTTCTGCCGATACCGCCCAGGGGCTGGTGAATTAGCACTCGAGAATGCGGGAGAATCACCCGTTTGCCCTTAGCTCCGGCTAAAAGCAAGAATGCTGCGAAGCTGGCTGCTTGACCCATGCAGATTGTCATGACATCGCAGCGAATCAGCATCATCGTGTCGTAAATCGAGAATCCTGCCGAAATGTCCCCGCCTGGCGAGTTGATGTAAAGCCGAATGTCCTTTTCAGGGTCTTCGGACTCGAGGAACAGGAGCTGGGCGACAATCGAGTTGGCGACATAGTCGTCGATGTCGGTGCCCAGGAAGATGATCCGTTCACGCAAAAGTCTGGAGTAGACGTCGAAGGCGCGCTCACCCCTTGCCGTCTCTTCGATGACGATCGGGCTGTATGAGAGCGGAGAGTCTGAATTGGATGAGCTTGTAGTCATTGGTTCCTTCGCTGCATGGCAGGGAGTCGTTCTAAAAAGGATACCTCATTTTGACTACATAATGCCATAGCTGGTTAGTGGGCTCAAGATAGCTCAAACCGTTATAATCATGGCGATTCAGAGGTTCTACGCGCTCAAAGTAAAAGAATCGGAGGTCCGGTGAACAAGCTACTTGAAAAACTAGCTATAAAACTGCCGATTATTCAAGCGCCGATGGCGGGTGTCTCGACTCCGGCTATGGCTTCAGAGGTTGCCAATGCCGGAGGATTGGGTTCGCTTGGCGTGGGAGGACTAAACGCTCAAGATGCTCGCGAAATGATCCGCGCCACGCAGCAACTGACGGCTCTTTCCATCAATGTCAACGTGTTTTGCCATCAACCCGCTGTCGCCGATGTGAAACGAGAATCCGCGTGGTTGTCGTTTTTGTCTCCCCAATTCAAACGGTTTGATTCCCAGCCGCCAGCTCAATTGAACGAAATCTATACGAGTTTTATCGAAGACGATGCGATGCTCGAAGTGCTTTTGGAATTGCGTCCGAGAGTTGTCAGTTTTCATTTCGGTTTGCCTGCGCAGCGGAAAATTGCGTTGCTCAAAGAATGTGGCATCGTGCTGCTTTCCACCGCCACTAATCTGGATGAAGCAATGGTGGCACAAAACGAAGGCATCGACGCAGTGGTGGCACAAGGGTACGAAGCCGGCGGTCATCGCGGTATGTTTGATCCGGCGAAGGTCGATGACCGACTTGGAATTTTCGCGCTTACACGCTTGCTGGTAGCCAATTTAGATATTCCGGTGATTGCAGCCGGTGGTATTATGGACGGTGCCGGGATTGTTGCCGCGATGGATCTTGGTGCTCAAGCCGTTCAACTCGGAACTGCTTTTGTCGGTTGTCCGGAGTCGTCTGCCGATCAGTTTTTCCGAGCCGCATTGCAGTCTGAAGCGGCGCTGCACACGACGATGACCAGTGCGATTTCCGGTCGACCGGCAAGATGTTTAGCCAATCTATTTACGGCCATTGGTGATGAAACCGATCGCTCAGCAATTCCGAATTATCCGATTGCGTATGATGCCGGAAAAGCGCTTAACGCCGCTGCGAAAAAACTGGGAGAAGGCGGTTTCGGTGCTCATTGGGCAGGACAAGGGGCGCCGCTCTGTCGTTCTGTTCCAGTGGCAAATCTAATGGTTTTGTTGCTGAGTGAAATGGAAGCTGCGAGAACTAATCGATAAAGCGGTGCGCAAATTCCAGCGCGCTGATCAATCAGTGCTGATATTGATGATTTCACTTGGCAGTCGTACTAATGAGAGAAAAATCCAATTATGAATGTGAAAAGAATAAAGGTGACGCCAAGTCCAAAGACTGCAAGAGCTACTACTAATTCTGGTTCTTGTTGTGCTATCCAAGTGCTCAAGTTTAGTCCCTCGCTAATTGACCTGCGAAAGCGCCCTGCGGTGCGCGACCTCTTGACTATAAAGCCACGCGGCGCGGATTTCAATATTTATTGCACGTACCTTTACGTTTGCTGCGCGCGATAAACTGTTACTCATGCGCGGTTAGTTTTGACATAATAAGCAGGTCCGAATTTGTTAGCGGCAAAACCATTGAAGTCGTCGACAAAACAAAACTGTCCAAAGTCAGCTCCCGTCTTGTGTTTTCTCTGTAATTAGGTTCGAACTCTGACACCTTCGTGAAATTATCAATCAAACTAGCGACACCAAAAACCTCTTGAGCTCAGGACTTTTCCGCTTATTTCTGATCAGCTTCGCATGCTTGTTTATCGAAGTGCTGTTCATTAGATGGATTGCCAGCGAAATTCGGATCTTCGGTTATTTCAAAAACGTAATCCTGATTGCGTGTGTTGTTGGACTCGGGGTGGGCTGTGCGTTAGGCGGGCGGCAAGCGGCGAGCGCCGGCGGCGGGTCCGAACCCTCGAAAACCCGAGCGTTGGATTCGGCGATGTTTCCCCTTCTGACACTGCTGCTCTCGGCGGTTGTCGCGTTCTCTGGTCCGCTCGATTTGACGCACATGACTTTCGTCTTTTCTATGGATGTTTTCATGTGGGACCTGATCGTGCCTTCAGCTGCCACGTTTTTGCGCAACGTCGTTGCCATTCTTGGAATTTTCATCGTCGTTGTTATGATTTTCGACTTCCTCGGACAGAAACTGGGTGAGGAATTTCGCGGACGCGATCCATTAACTGCGTACGGAGTAAATCTGGCGGGTAGTTTGGCCGGAGTTCTTGTTTACACCGGGTTGTGCTACTTCGGCACCAGCCCACCAGTTTGGCTCACCATCGGATTTCTCGCAGTTCTTCCGTTTTGGAAAAAGCCGATTCACATCGCGATGTTCGTAATATCGATAGCACTGGCTGTGGTGTCGTCGCACGCCAGTATTTGGTCTCCTTACTACAGGATCGATCTGCAGCCGTTCGCGATTGAAAACATTGAGATAGGAAAGAAGCTCGATGTAAACCACGACTATCATCAAAAGACGCTCAACTTCAACAAGGAATTTCTGGCTCAGCATCCTGATTTGATGAAGTCTACTGATCTACAAATTTATTACAACACATACAATCTGCCTTATGAATTAGCTCCGGCGCACGATCGTGTTTTGATATTGGGAGCGGGAACGGGTAACGATGTCGCCGCTGCATTGCGAAGTGGTGCACAGCATGTAGATGCCGTTGAGATCGATCCGACTATTCAAAAACTCGGACTCACCATCCACCCGGAAAAACCCTACGCCGACGACCGCGTTAGTGCGATCAACAATGATGCGCGAGCGTTTCTTGCTACTGCAAAAGACAAATACGACGTGATCGTCTTCGGGCACGTTGATTCACACACGACATTTTCCACGTTAGGATCTGTTCGACTGGACAATTATCTATATACAAAGGAATCTCTTGAATCCGCTACCAAAGCGCTTTCTGATCATGGACTTGCCGCGTTGAGTTTTGCAGCTGGTCCCGAATGGCTACGAGCCAGACTTTATCAAGTCGTTAAGGCGGTCGCTCCTGGTGAGCCGATTGTTTTGCGAACGCACTTTGATAATCCGGGCTCGATTACGATTCTTTGGGGACCAGGGCTCAAAGAAATCGAAGGAAACATTCGTGCCACGCGAGCAAAGGATCTTATTCCGATCGAAGAACTGAGCGAGCCGATGGAGATTCCGACGGATGATTGGCCGTTTCTCTATCAACAGTATCGAAACATCCCGCCGTTCTATCTCGGATTGCTGGCGACGGTCTTCACCATTGGTAGTGGCATAGTTTTTGCACGTATGCGTTTGAACCTGAGCGCATTGACTGGTTATTGGCAGTTTATGTTGCTCGGTGCCGGATTCTTGCTCCTCGAAACGCGAGGAATGCTGGCGATTTCGGTTCTAATCGGATCAACCTGGTTGGTGAACTCGCTGGTAATTGCGGTCATATTAGTTACCGCACTAGCGGCTAATTGGCTGGTGATGAAACTGCCTGTGCTTAAAGAATGGCATGGATACGCAGGTTTGTTGTGTGCGCTGTTGACGATGTACTTCGTGCCACTTGGTCAATTCGCGGGCGACCCGCTTACGATCAAGCTTCTCATTGCATTCGTCGTTCTGGGATTACCGGTTATTTTCTCCGGCATCATCTTCTCCAAAGCGTTCTCGAAGGCGAAAGAACCGGAGTGCGCGCTCGGAGTCAATATCCTCGGGGCGCTTGTTGGCGGGTGTTTGGAGTACACGTCGACGATTGTCGGAACCAACGGCTTGACGCTTCTTGCTATCGTGATTTACGCGCTGTCGTTGCTGACGCGACCGAAAGACTCGAAATAACATTCACATCAATTGCAAGAGCGCTTTAGAGTAAGTCTATGGATCCATAGAACGAAATTCTATAGGAATAACTCATATAGGAATAACTCCTATAGAAAGACTCTCGTACTGAGCCAAACCCTCATTCGTCGATTCAATAATGGGATTATTTCGTGGACCTAAGATTGACCTTTGATGCCGAGCTTCGCGATAAGCCACTTCTTCACGCGCGGAAAATATTTATACAGGTTGTCGGTATTTTCATTGCGACCGCCCATCATGGAGCCAAACATTTCAGCACACGTTTCGCGCGGACCCCAGTCGTCCAGCTTCATAAAGTTAGCCACCTTCGGCTGATCCGCGGGCCGAATATTCTTCTTGTCTTCGTTCCATTCTTGGCGAAGAGCAGGATCTTTGGATAAAGTCATCATGTCATCGAGAACCTGAAAACACATGTCGCCCACTTGAAGCTGAATGTATTCCGGCGCGCGGGCCGGACCCAGATCCGTGGTGCCACGTTTCTTCGGACGTTCATAAACGCACATGTCCAGATCGTAAATGCGTCCGGGCTGCTCGGCTAGTGTCGGCGCCGGGTCGGTCTCGGGCAAGTCCTTCACGGAATCCGGCCATCGATCGATCATGTTTGGTGAGATGATGACGCGCGCCTTGCTCTGATCGAGCTTTGTGCGTAGTGGCTCTGGCAGCGCCGAAATTGCGTTCTTTACTGCTTGAATACTGGCTGCGCTAACGGCTGGGTGCTTAAATTCAGGCGGGTTCACGACAATGCGGCTTAGCAGTGTGGTGCCCGCATCCGTTGAAACTTGTGCCGTATTGGGCGTTGGTGACACGCCTGTTGGTGCTGTTGTTCCAGGTCTGCTTGATGACACCACATCAGATGCCGGCTTTGTCACCACTTCTTGGTTTTGATTTGGCGCACAACCACAAGTCGCACTGCAAGCGGCGCCCAATACAAGCGCCCACATTGCTAATTGAACTCGCTGTGATTTATTTGATTGCATATAACCTCTAACATAACCTGGCAACCAGGATTCGACCTCGTGTTGCCAATGCTACCAGAAGCGTCTTTTAATAGAACAGCGCGTGGACTACAAATCTATTATTTAATTAGGGTTATGTTGAGACGTGGGTTTTGGTTTTCATCGATGGAGCTGTGCCTCATTGAACTCCGTCGCACTGCATAGAAAATTCCGGGCATAGATAATATATGTCTACAGATGAGGAGAGCTTTTAGCGCGTCATGACTGCGTGGAACAAATTACTTAAATGTCTGAGCTCGTGCTACGCGAACAGTGCTGGAATACAGATTATGATCGGTAACTTCGGCGCGGCAAGCAAGCTTTTTCTGGTAGCAGAAAACATACAGCCATCCGCAGTGTGGCTTTATGTGAATCGCAGCGCCTACTACAGTCTCCTAAAAGAATACGATAGAGCTTTGGAGCTAACCGATAAAGCAATTGAGGCAGATAATCGTTGTCCAATCGCATATAGCAACAAGGCGGCCGTGCAATTATCTCTGGGCATGTTTGATAGCGCCGTTAAAAATGCGAGCTTAGCGCTGAGCCTTTGCAAATTTTACGACATGCATGCACGCCAGTGTGCGTTGGCAAACCGCGCTGAAGCTTTCGTTGGTCTTGATAAAATCGAAGAGGCGAAGCAGGATGTAGCGGCACTGTTCCGACTGAACAAAAAAGCCTTTTCCGGTTTTGTCGTTCTTGGAAAAATCGATATCAAGTCCGGGGACAGTCATAAAGCTATCGAGAATTTCAATCAAGCACTCGCGTTCGCTGAAGCGATCAATAAACCGTAAGTGTTGGATTTAAGGGCTGAAGCGCTAGAACAAATTGGCGATTATGACGCGTGTCGCAGTGACCGAGAGGCAGCAGAAGCTGTCCGCAAAGACTGGCCAAAGGACTCGTTAAAAAAACGCGCTCGAGTTGTTGCCTTCGGTTTGAAGACTAGAATTTCCATTTTGCTTTTGCTCGTACTGCTGCTTGGCGACCCTATCCGGATACTGATTTTGATTTTGCTTTTTATCTCACTTGTATTGGTTGGAAGTGTAGTAGGAATGTTTGCGGCAATAATTTCGGGAATGACAATGTACCTCTTGTGCACACCCCTCATATTTATTCTCGGACTCGACCCCTACTGGGCTAAGACGCCTGGACAGCCGGTGAGAATCGAAACGCAAACTTTTAAAAGTGAGTATTTTGATCTTTCCGACTGGAAGGGCAAAACAGTTTTAATTTATTCAGTAACACCAGGTAGTTCGAAGAGTGAGCATGACCTGCCGATAATCACTGACTTGTATAAAAAATACCCAAGAGATAAATTCGAAGTCCTTGGTATTATTAATAGTGGCAGTAGAAAAGTTTTTGAAGACACGAATGGCATCACGACAAGCGCCTGGCCACTCATCAGCGGTTATAATCTTGACCGTGCCACCATTGAGTTACTAGGCGATTTGGAGGATCAAAAAAGCTATGTACTCTCGCCTCTCGATCAACATATGGATCTGTCAATAATTTTGTGTCAAAGGTAGTCCATTGTAATTACCTTTAGAGATTGGAATGATACCGCCACAGAGGCGTACAGCGCTAGCTGTAGCCGATGGGGTGGAACCGTCGGCGGTGCAAGC
>Ga0163149_10001584_pt1 | contig 29023 bp, 31 predicted proteins | sample OliLakLV19MP5G1_FD_148604 | JGI IMG/M metagenome (GOLD analysis project Ga0163149, IMG submission 148604) | Freshwater microbial mat bacterial communities from Lake Vanda, McMurdo Dry Valleys, Antarctica - Oligotrophic Lake LV.19.MP5.G1 | ecosystem: Environmental > Aquatic > Freshwater > Lake >... | reverse complement strand
ATTTCATGCTTGATTAAATGCGCTTCAATTTTATCCTTGTATGGCTTCACATCCCTATACAAATCATCCCCAAACTGACCATAAGCCCATTCCATCTTATCCTTAATACCCTTGTCATAGCGCAAACTTTCCATAGCTTCAGGCGTAAGTTGAGCCGAAAGACGTAAAGGACGCTCTACAGTTATTTTGTTATAGCCAAAATAATCATTTGGATAGATTTTAGAAATATCAGTTTCCTTGAAATCCATATACAAATTGGTAATCTCATCAATCTGTGCAGGTTTCATTTCACAATTCTTATTCCCTAAATTCTTACGCAACTTCTCATACAAATCCATCGCATTAATTAACTGTACTTTGCCTTTACGTTCCGGCTTCTTTCTATTCGATACAATCCAGACGTAAGTAGGAATACCCGTATTATAAAAAATGTTTTTTGGCAAAGCGATAATACATTCTAACCAATCATTTTCGATAATGTATTTTCTAATTTCACTTTCACCGCCCCCAGCATCACCCGTAAACAGAGCCGAACCATTATGAACAGTTGCAATACGGCTACCTAGCTTAGTATCCTGTTTCATCTTGCTGACCATATTCATCAGAAACAATAACTGTCCATCCGAAATCGAAGGTAAACCAATCTGAAAGCGAGAATCCTTGATAACTTCTTTTCCTTTCTTACCTCGATCATCAACGATCGCATCCTCATCTATTTTCCAAGTTTTACCGTAGGGCGGATTGGAAAGCATAAAGTCAAAATGTAAATGGGAAAACCCATCTTTAGAAAGTGTCGAACCATAGACAATGTTTTCCGACTTTTCGCCCTTAATTAACATATCACTCGTACAAATAGCATAGGTTTCAGGGTTTACTTCCTGTCCATAAAGCTCAAAATTGGCTTTGCCACTATTGGTTATTGCCAAAGCAAAATTCTCAGCTTCTGTCAGCATCCCACCACTACCACAAGCAGGATCGTAAATTAGATAAGTTCCTTTGCTAATCTTCTCTTTGACAGGCGTAAACAAAATATGCGTCATCAATTTAATGATTTCACGCGGCGTAAAGTGTTCTCCCGCCTCTTCATTATTTTCTTCGTTAAACCTTCTAATCAGTTCCTCAAAGACATAACCCATTCCCAAATTTGTTAATGGTGGCAGCACTTCGCCTTTAATATTTTTCGCTTCGTTAGGGCTAAGGTTGATGTCCTTGTTGCATAATTTCTCAATCAGTAAGTAGGTAGCCCCCGCCTCTTTCATCGTTTCTAACTGATTTCTCAGCTTAAACTTACTAATGATTTCCTGAACATTAGGGCTAAATCCATCAAGATAGACTTCTAAATTTGTGTCGATATTGTTAGCATCTTCTAGCAAGGTTTCAAAAGTATATTTAGAAATATTCCAAAATTCATAGCCAGAATCATTTCCTAAAGCACTTTTATCATCAATTTGCTGCTCAATCAAAAAAACATTTGCATCTAACACCGCTTGCTTAGTCGGCACAAGCAAAGCATCTAAACGCCTTAAAACCGTGAAAGGCAGAATGATATCGCGGTATTTGCCCCTGACAAATACATCCCTCAGAACATCATCAGCGATGTTCCAGATATAACTTACGATCTGGTTGTGGACTTTTGGATTCATGGAGCCATTGTAGCAGATTAGAGCGACAAATCAAACACACCATCACCAGAAACTTTAACTGTGGGGTGTCAGCGCGATCGCACCATCACTCAAGCAGTTCAGACCGTCGATGCTCATGCGATCGTCCAAGGCGATCCGCAAACCAAAACTGTATCAGTGGAAACTCAAGCTGCGGAAACAAACATTAGGGCTGCGATCGCCAAGGTTGGCTATCCCGCTAGTTAACCCACATGGAGGATTAAAAGATGAACAAGAAAGAACCAGGAAAATTAGAAGAGCATCCGCAAGAAGAATCTCGGATGTCTGGGATGAATATGATGATGGGAATGATGGTAGCTTGTTGTGTTGCCGTACTTGCTTTTTCCTTGATTGGAGGAGGAGGTTTTGGCTGGTGGTTAGGTCGTTCTAGTCCTCAGCCAGTTAGCTCACCCAGTAATTCTTCACAACCTCAGAAATAAAAATAGCAACCAGTGTTACAGAAATACACTGGTTGCTATTTTGCCGTTTTGTCACGATAAATTTTAGTAGAGATGGATGGATAATTACCAGTGTCTAAGTGGATTATCAAAATTATTGCGGCACCCGAAACTAACTTGTTTCTATTTGCATTCCTGCTCAATTTCGTCTACGAGGTCTGGCAATCTCCCTATTTTGACTTCTATAATATGCCATCATTGGCTAATAAGATCGATTACATCACTCACTGCACAGTTGGTGATGGTGTCATTACCATATTCAGTTTTTGGATCGTGAGTGCGTTACGGGGTTCGCGCTACTGGTTGCTTAACTCAACTTGGAAGCTAACATTAATGTTCACTACTTTGGGTTGGATTTATACCTTTATTTCCGAAATTTATCGAGTTCAAGTTGCCAAACTTTATGGAGTTTCAATTCTCGTGATACCAGGCGTGGGGATTAGCTGGCTGCCGTTATTGCAATGGGTGATTGTGCCACCTCTGGTTTTGTACATGGCACAACGTCACCTCATGGGCTATAAGGCAAAAGGTTAGCTGTAGGCAGTTGCAGTTACTTTTGTAAAATGATGTCAATGATGAACTTCTACAGGTACAGCACTTAAAGAATTGGGCGCTGACATTGAATTTCTAGGGTGCGCATTGCGTACCTTACTGCGTGCTGACATTTAATTAGTAGGTGCGTACTGCGCACATTGCGCTTAGAGAATTGGGCGCTGACATTGAATTTGTAGGGTGCGCAGTGCGCACCTTACAGATTTACAGATTACCTTTAAGCCCGATCGCAGTTACAATCGTCCACGCATCCACCAACAGCAGTAACAGCGTACAGAAGAGCAAAATAATATACATCCAAGGCTGCGACAAAGGGCGAACATCTCTAGTATCAATACCAGTTTTCGCTTCCACCAAACGCACGAATTTACCAAATCCAGCCACCCGCATCGGTAACAAATAACCTTCACCCGAATGACTCAGAAAATAGTACACTAAACCTCCTTGACCGGTCGATCGAGGTTTAAGAGCTTTCACCTCAGTCCAAGGAAGCGACCAACCCTTGCGAACACGCGCGGAAACCAGTTCGGATAGGTGACTTGAATCCCTTCCTCGCTGACAATTACCCGTTCGCACAGCACGCCATACAAGCCCACAGCGCCGATCGCAATTGCCACCCAGAGTGCCGCGGGGGGAACCGGTGCTTTCGTGACTTCCGACAAAAACGGTAAGGGAATTGTCAGGGCGACGTACAAGCCCAACAGCGTGATTCTAATCAGGGGAGAAAGCCGGAATACTGCCGGCTCAAATACTGGGGCGGAAGATGGGGTAAGTGCGATCGGTTGTGCTGACATGGGTGAAATTGAAGAAGCTATTTAATGCTATTTTTGCACAGTTGTCTGGCCGATGAACAAAACTCAAGCAAATATTAAAAACCGCAAAATATTTGCGGTTCTGAGTTTATATCTAAAATTCAATTCATTAACTTGGATTCTTAAATCCTGAGTTTTTAGCCATTGCCAGAAGTTGGAATTTTGAGCGCAGAGTTATCAATTAACTGACAATTTATAACTCAAAACTCACAACTTCTGTTAATCGACGGCGGTTAGCGCGGGTACTGTCAAAGGTTCTGAGATTTCTCGCGATTTGGGGCGGCCAGCAATTATTGTGCGATCGCCCTTAACTTCCCCTCCCGATCTGCTAGAATTGACGTTAGAATAGGGGTCTTCGTTAATTTGCAAGCGATCGCAAGGAATTTTATCCGACAAAATTGCACTGGCCATCATCCCGGTGTGAATTTCCAATGCTGCGGCCCGTATCGCTTCAAACACTAAACGCTGTCCGGGAAATACCACTCGTTCAAAATACCAGTTAGGAATGTTGCAGATGCGAGCAATCTGAATTTGACTGGTGGCGTTGACGTAACAGCAGAGAATTTTGCTGTCGGCGTTTGAGGGTACTGGGTCAAGAATTTGAGCCATAACTGCTAAGGGGCTTTGCCTAAAAGTTTTAGTTATCTTCTTAGGCTAACACTAGGCGATCCCGGCCTACTGTAAAGCCGACTACCAACTGAATCATACATGAGAGACCGATCGCACTTAAATTTCTCTTTACCCAGAAAAATACCTGATTGTTGACTCTCATCTGGGATTTTCGGTCAAAATACGCTGTATTTGCTTCAAGATTCGCTTTTTTCGGCTGCTGTCGCCGACCGACACTCGCAAACTCAGCCTTAAACCGACCGGCAAAATTTTAAAATATTTAATATTAAATTGCTAAAATTAGAGAGATTGTAAAGTTATATTAAAAGAATATTAACATAGATCGAAAAGTCGCAGTTTAGGATATAGCAATCATGGAAAACCGAGTTCTGTACGTTCGCCTCCCTTGCAATCCGATTTTCCCGATCGGAGTTGTGTACCTTTCGGATCACGTCCACAAGCTGTTTCCCGATGTCCAACAGCGGATTTTCGACTTAGGTGCGGTGCCGCCCCTAGATTACGCTAAAGGTTTGGATGCCATCATCGATGAATTTCAGCCGACGCTGCTGGTTTTCTCTTGGCGGGACATTCAAATTTACGCGCCCGTGGGCGGCAGGGGCGGGAATCCCTTACAAAATGCCTTCGAGTTTTACTACGCCAAAAATCCGCTGACCAAATTCCGGGGAGCACTCGGAGGACTGCGTTTGGCCACGTCTTACTACACCGAACTGTGGCGCAATCTGGGACTGGTCAAGCGCGGATTGAAGCGGGCCCGGAAATACCGCCCCGAAGCCCGCGCAGTGGTCGGTGGTGGTGCTGTGAGCGTGTTTTACGAGCAGTTGGGGCGCAGTTTGCCGGCGGGAACTGTGGTTTCCGTGGGGGAAGGCGAAGCTTTGCTGGAGAAGTTGATTAAAGGCGAAGATTTGGCCCAGGAAAGATGTTATGTAGTAGGAGAAACTGTGCCGCGCGATCGACTAATTCACGAAAAGCCAGCCAACATCGAGAAAACCGCCTGCGATTACAACTACATCGAAACCATTTGGCCGGAATTTTCCTATTATTTACAGGATATGGACTTCTACCTCGGAGTCCAAACCAAGCGCGGCTGTCCCCACAATTGCTGTTACTGCATTTATACGGTGATTGAAGGAAAACAAGTGCGGATCAATCCGGCGGATGAGGTGGTGGCGGAGATGCGGCAATTGTACGATCGAGGTATCCGCAATTTCTGGTTTACCGACGCGCAATTTATCCCGGCGCGCAAATTCATCGATGATGCGATCGAATTATTGCAAAAAATCATCGCCGACGGCATGACAGACATCCACTGGGCTGCTTACATCCGTGCGGACAATCTCACACCGGAATTGTGCGATTTGATGGTAAAAACGGGGATGAATTACTTTGAAATCGGCATCACCAGCGGTTCCCAGGAACTGGTTAGAAAAATGCGAATGGGCTACAACTTGCGAGTAGTTTTGGAAAATTGCCGCGATTTAAAAGCAGCCGGTTACAACGATTTAGTTTCCGTCAATTACTCATTTAACGTCATTGACGAAACCTTTGAAACCATCCGGCAAACTATTGCCTATCACCGAGAATTAGAGCGAATTTTCGGAGTAGATAAAGTAGAACCAGCGATTTTCTTTATCGGGTTGCAGCCGCACACAATTTTAGAAGAATACGCCTTTAAAAAGGAAATTCTGAAACCTGGTTACGATCCGATGAGTTTGATGCCTTGGACAGCGCGCAAATTGCTTTGGAATCCCGAACCTTTGGGTTCATTTTTCGGACAAATTTGTTTAGAAGCTTGGCAGCGAAATTCCAATGATTTCGGCCGCGAAGTGATGGCAATTTTGGAGGAAAAACTCGGCTGTGCCGATTTGGAAGAAGCATTATCTGCGCCTGTGGAAATCAAAGACAAACAGTTGGCAGCAGTTAATTAATTACCAGGTTCGCAGCATCGGACTTTAGTCCTTATCCAAACAAAGGGAAATGGAAGAAAACTGTATCTTCTCTTTCCCTTTTTATTCAAAAATCTCAATGCAAGAAACTAGACTTGAATTGCAAAAATAATTAGGACGGGCTAGAAGCCCATCCCACATTTTTTCTTGTGGGATGGGCTTCTAGCCCGTCCTAAAATTTGATTAAAATGACTTTGGCAATTCAAGTCTACTCTTGCTACAATCATCAATCTTAGACCAATCATTAGACCCGATGGCCAAACTCGAAAACAATCTTCAAATTATCTGCGTTCATCTGTGTTTATCTGCCTGACATCTGCGGTTGACCTATTTATCAAAAATTTACGCAATAACTCTATTAAAAATCGCAGAGCGAGCAAATATCGCTTAAGATGTAATTATATAGTTAAAACCAGGAGTGACAAGATGTTTTATAAAGATCGAGTTAAGGGCATTAAAGGAGTAGGTCTAGTTATAGCTGGCATTTGTGCGATTCCCTTCGGGATAGCTTCGCTTCACGGCTTTTTGACAGCCTCAGCAGAAGCAACTGCACTAAATCAACCGATTGGCAAAGTTCAGGCGATCGCACCCAACACTTTGGGCAATAATCAACCGTTGCAAATTGCTCAAGTTGAGGGATGTCCGAGGGCCGAAATGGTGCAATTTTTCGCCACGCCCAACTTTTCTATATACATTTGCAAAACCCAGGAAGGGGATATTTTTTACCGCGGCCTCAGCAAAATAAATGGCAGCCAAATCAATGTAATGCAAGTAACGACAGGTGACGACGGAACTTATGAAGCGACTAACGGCAATATTATCTATTCGATTAACCCAGAACGCCTGCAAGTCCGGCAGAATGGCAAGGTAATTTTGACCGAAGCTGTCATCAAGTAGCAGTAATTGTTATTCAATAATCGATCGGATTAATTCAGGGTACATTTTATTTTAGTTAAAAATTCAAAATCAGCAGAAACATATTTATTCCCGATCCAGGACTGAGAATAATTCCCGCCTGTCAAAACTTGTGATATATTAATTTTAGGGAATCTTTATTAAGGAGTTTCCAGAGTTAAATGCTTACTAAATACATCGCTACGGCCATGCAGAAAGCAATCTATGAGTTGCTTGAAGACGGTACTTTCTACGGTGAAATTCCTGAGTGTCAAGGTGTATGGGGCAATGCTGCGACACCTGAAGCTTGTCGCGAAGATTTGCAAGACGCTTTAGAAGGATGGATTATCTTAGGATTGCGTTTTAGGCACACTTTACCAATCCTTAACGGCATTGACCTGAATATTAGCCAAGAGGTTGCCTAATGCCGACCTTTGGGCCAATTAGTCGCCGCGATTTAGTTCGGTATTTGAGAGATGTTGGTTTTGACGGGCCTTACCCAGGTGGCAAGCATCAATACATGGTAAAAGGTGAATTGAATCTGACAATTCCCAATCCCCATCAGGGAGATATCAGTCAAGCATTGTTGGCTAGGATGTTACGTCAAGGCAATATTACCAGAGATGAGTGGGAAGGTTTATAAAATTGACTAACTTTTATTCAAATACATTTCAATAGACTTGCATTGCACTCATTCCCAAATAATCTTAAAATTATCTGCGTTTATCTGTGTTTATCTGCCTGACATCTGCGGTTTCTGTATCAATGAATGATTTATGCAATTCAAGTCTAATCAGAGATCCGATAAATTCAGGGTACATTTTATTAGCCGCTCTAAAAAAATTGCATATTCTTTCTAATTTAGGTCGAATTAGAGGGATGAATAAAAGCCTGTATTACCAAAAGAGCTATCATATTATGCCCTACAGTCAATTCACAATTACTAGAGCTAAAAAAGACTTTCACTTAACTATCGTGGAGGGAACTCGGTTTTTTCCAGAGGTAGAATCAATTAATCCCAGTCAGAGATTGACTAGCGAATTAGAAGATTTGCCTTGGACGATCGCAGTTAATTCAGAAAAAGCCAGGTCTGAAGCCATTGTCTACCCAGTTCTGCAAGAAGTCCGGCGCTTGATGAACCGCCAAATCAGTTTATTTTCGGGACGGGAATTCAATGTTGACCCCAGTTGCGACCTCAACGGATACGTCGATTTTTTAATTAGTCGATCGCCCGAACAACTGACTGTGGAAGCACCCGCGATCGTAGTCGTTGAAGCAAAAAAAGCCGATTTGAACGAAGGGATTGGTCAATGTCTTGCTGAAATGGTAGCAGCACAGCGCTTTAACGAAGCAGCAGAACACCCGATCGCAACTATTTACGGTTGTATCAGCAGCGGCACTCAATGGCGCTTTCTCAAGCTTTCAGGAACCACGGCGGCGATCGACCTTACCGATTATCCGCTGCTTCCTGTGGAAACCATTTTAGGATTTTTGGTGTGGATGGTTCAACAGACTTAGCAGTTGAACTTGCTAAGTTTTGTTCAAATATCTTTCAATTAGGACGATCGCCACTATATCATCTACAGGCCGCGGCGGAGTCCGCATTCCCTGGGGAATCAAGCGAGAAAGTCCCGTGGGAGGGTACATTTCCCAGTAACGATCCTTCGCTTCTAAGCTGCTGAATCTCTCGTCAACCCGAATAATTTCGATCTCCGGCGACAAACTCTGCGTCAGTTTTTGTTTCCAACTCTTAGAAGTCGTTTGATCTCCGAGTACCAATAACTCGATCGAAAACTGTTCGCACAGAGATTGAATCGTAGATAGGGCTGATTCTGACGGCACTACTTGATGGTAGCAAACTTTCTTATCTCTACCCATGACGGCGATGCCGCACTTGTCTTTACCCGGATCGAAACCTAAAATCATATTTATTAGTTCTGTATTAATAAGTTTGTAGTTGCGCTGTTGTAGTCGAGGAAACCCAATCGCCAACCTATATCTAATCTGACATTTGCATTCTTGAATGTCTCAAAATCTTTTTGGGCGATCGCACTTATTTTACTTGACTTTTTTGCAGGATTGACATATTATATCATCATGGCAATCCGTGCGGCCATATAATGCCTAAAATCAGAAACCGGGTTTTTGCCACAATAATTAGGTGAACATAAATAAATATAATAATGTCATTGCGAGGAACGAAGCAATCGCAGGGTTTTGGGATTACCTCGTTGTCTCGAAGGACAGGAAATATATATCTCCCAATACGCTTGGGTTAAGAGATTCCTACAGGGAAAACCTATGTAAAATAGACACTGCGATTGCTTCGTTCCTCGCAATGACAATCTTAACTGAACAGTATTGATATATGTCCAACTACTTATTTGCTTCCCCATTTTGATTTATCGAAAAAACCCGGTTTCTTTTACCCCCGCGCACAAATCAGAAACCGGGTTTTTACCACAATATTTGCTTCCCAGTTTTGATTTATCGAAAAAACCCGGTTTCTTTCACCCCCGCGCACAAATCAGAAACCGGGTTTTTGTCACAATCTTTGCTTCCCCGTTTTAATTTATCGAAAAAACCCGGTTTCTTTGGCCCCCGCGCACAAATCAGAAACCGGGTTTTTGTCACAATATTTGCTTCCCAGTTTTAATTTATCGAAAAAACCCGGTTTCTTTGGCCCCCGCGCACAAATCAGAAACCGGGTTGGGTAAAGAGGAAACAGGGAAAAAGGCTAAAGGGCTAAAGAGTAGAGAAGAGTCCTCACAGAGAAGACAGGGAGGAAGGGACAGCCAAAGCTACCGCTACACGAAAACCACAGTTACTGTAACTCAGCGCGAAGCCCGCAGAGTAGGATTTGCGGGAGGCCGCACGGCAATAGACCGCATAGTAGTTCCACGAACCTCCACGCAACACCCGGATCTCATAGGTTGTTTCACTTTCCCAAGAACTTCCGTTAGTCGGTGCGCCGTCATAGTTATGGTGACGCTTATCGCTGCACCATTCCCAAACCTCACCGTGCATATCATAAAGTCCAAAGGCATTCGGCTCAAAACTCCCCACATCCATTGTTTTTCCGCGATCAAGTCCCCCGGGTGCAGCACCATAGGGATGATATGCGTGATAATTAACTAAATCTGTTGTAGTTGTCTCGCCAAAATAGAAAGGTGTTGTAGTTCCGGCGCGACAAGCATATTCCCATTCAGCTTCCGAAAGCAAGCGATAATTCTTGCCTGTTTTTTCAGAAAGTTGGCGGCAGAATTCTACAGCCTCATTCCAGCTTACATTTTCTACAGGAAGTTTTTCACCCATAAATTCTGAGGGATTATTTCCCATCACTACTTCGTACTGTGCTTGGGTGATGGGGTATTTTCCTGCATAAAAAGCCGGTACTGTTACTTGATGCTGCGGACTTTCTGTTTCACTCCTACCTGCCTCTGTTTCTGGCGAACCCATCATAAATGTGCCGCCAGGAATGTAAACTATTTCTAGTACAACTCCATTACCTAAGTCTTCAGGGAAGTAATGAGCAAAGGACTTTCTGCGACTGTTTTCTTTTCCTTGAGCATCGACTGTGATGACATCAAATTCAAATATAGGAAAATAGTTTTGTAACTGTCGTCTAATCTTTTCCTCGTTTCTATCTTTCAGCAGTGAACAGACAGTAAATTTCACCTGTATTGATTCATCGCGCAATGCTTTAATTATCAAATCTAAACCTGCTTCTCCATGTTTGAGCGCTTCGGAGAGTGCGGCGATTCTCACTTCGATAATGGGTGAGGCTAAGCGGCTTTTAACACCGGGTAAGCCTCCGAGTACCGCAGCATTGATAGGAATTGAACTTTGACCGCCACGGACGGCATCGTATTCTCTGGGTTGATTTTGATTCTTTGACATTACACCGCACGCTCCTGCATTTTAATTGAGCAAAATTTTGTTCTGTGATGTCAATATCTCAGGGATCGATTCTTAGTTTCTCTCTTTGCCTTCTTGGCGGTGCGTCGCTCGGAGATTGTCGCTATTATTTCTCAATTAATAAGTCAATACGGTTCATTTAAGCCCGATCCCCCCTAACCCCCCTTAAGAAGGGGGGAACAAGAAAGCTCTCAAAGTCCCCCTTCTTAAGGGGGATTTAGGGGGATCTCCGGGGAATAAATAGTATTAACTAAAGCCTATTGAATTATAAGTGGTGGCGCACCCTAGGAATGATGTTATATGGCGGCACGGATTCCCATGATTTAATGATATGTCAAGGGCGCGAAAATCTCAAGCAAAATTGTAATTAGATCGCCCAAAATTTTTGCTAGAATTCGATATGTCGATCGCACTTATTATTTAACTTTCACATCTGCGCCGCCCGGTGGTTGTTGTCCGGTGCGGAAAACAACGGCTCCGTTTTGAAGAGCAACTAAATCTATTTTAAGCGGGCCGGCAATGTAAGTGACATCTGCGGCGATCGCCCGAACCTCCAACGGTTTATCATACTGCTGCAATCGCTCGATAAAACCAGCCAAAGTTTCAATCCGATTGTCGGCCACTTGGACTCTACCGCCGACAACGCCGATCAGGCGAGCGCGAAATTGACAAGCTTCTATCAATTGCTGCAACTGCTGCCGCACCTGTTCGTCCGTCAAAGTCACCGGATCGACAGCAACCGCTGCAATCACATCTCCAGCCCGGAAGACAACTCGATTGATTTCTGCTTCTGCAAATACCTTGATTAGCTTTTCTTCCCGCAGGTAATTAGCGCCGGCGACAATTCGCACCACGTAGTCTTCACCGTCTTTAATCTGACTAATTAGTTGATCGATTTCTGCCTTAGTAATTTGAATAACCTGCTCTCTAACCTTAGTATTTGCCGGCCGCATCAGTTCGACGGTGGTTTTATTTGCTTCTTGCAACAGCCGATCGATCGCGCGACTTGCCATACCGGGTTCGATAATGCGAACGACGCCAGCAGCTAAAATTTGACCGCGCCTGATGGCAACTGTACCCTCGCGGATGGCCTGAAAGTCCCGTTCCAAAACTTGCACTTGCTGCTGCAATAAAGTTTGTTGCTGTTCGAGTTGAGCTTGTTGCTGTGCCAAGGTTTCTAAGAGTGCTTCCCTCTCGGCAATTACTTTGTCGCGCTCGACAATTATTCGATCGCGCTCGGCGAGATTTTGCACCCGCTGGGCAATTTCCTTGTCTCGCTGGGCAATTAGTTCGTTGCGATCAACAATTTCCTTGTCCCGCTGGGCAATTTCTGCGTCTCGCTTGGCAATTTCTCGATCGCGCTGGGCTATTTGAGTTTTTACCTGCTCTCGCTGCTCGATTAACTGTTGCCGTTCCTCTTGCAGTTGAGCGATTTCCGATCCTAAAGTCGTTTTTTGCTCGGAAACTGTTTTCAATTGGTTCTCGGTGCGATCGAGCTGAGCTTGTGTAGTCGATCGGGCCGTTTCAACCAGTTTCAATTGTTCTTCGGTGCGGGATTTAGCCGCTTCCACACTGCTGAGCTGTTCTTCAGTCTGAGATTTAGCCGCTTCTACCTGACTTAACTGCTGTTCAGTTTTAGACTTGGCTGCTTGCACGCTGTTAAGCTGGGCCCGCAGCGAGTTTAATTTTGTTTGCGTCCGAGCTTGCTCGGCATTAGCAGCTTGGAGGGATTGATTAATTTGCTCTAAATTGGCTCTAGCTTGCGCTTGAGCGGCTCTGGCTTGAGCTAATTCAGTTTCAACTCGATTTTTTTCTTGAGTGGCCTGGTTGATTTCTCTGCGGGCGTTGTTGAGCCTTTTTTGAATCTCGTCTATTCTAAAAACTCCCGTTCGCAGTGGCTTGCTAGTAGCAAACAAAATGCCCAGAGTCAGTGCTGACAAGATGCTGCCGGCCATAACTGTTACAACAACAGCAGTATCGCGGGGGCGAAGCTTGAACAAACTCAACCTTGCCTTGCCGACTTTCGTCCCAAGGCGATCGCTGACAGTGGCGATCACACCCCCCAACACTAAAATTACAAATACCAGGATGTATCCAGCAGTCATTCCGATTTTAGATTTTGGATTTTGGATTTTGGATTGAATTTAAAATCCAAAATCCAAAATCCGATACTTTCTCGGCATCAAGTGAATTGCTGGCTTAAGGCCACCGGGTTGTGGACTGTGATCTTTTTCTTGTGGATCGAGATCATGGTTTCTTGCCTGAGATCCCCGAGCAAACGAGTCACAGTTACCCGCGTCGAGCCGATCGCTTCGGCGATCGCCTGGTGGGACAGCTTCAAATCTATCGTAATCCCCTCTGTACCGGGCACGCCAAAATCCCGGCACAGAATCAGCAAAAAGCTGACGAGTCTCGAACCCATATCTCGGTGAGCCAGCGTTTCGATCATCATCTCGGTTTGCAAAATCCGAGACGACAGTCCCCGTAGCATCACCATCGACAGTTCCGGGTCTTCCTTGAGCGCTTTCTCGACTTGTTCGATCGGCAGCGAGATCAACTCCACCGGCGTAAAGGCTACCGCGTGGTAAAATCTGTCCGATCGGTGTCCCGTAATCAGAGACAGCACCCCAAATACGCTGTTTTCCCGTAAAAGGGCGACTGTAATTTCTTCGCCTGCTTCGTACACCCTGGAGAGCTTCACAGCACCTTTAATGAGAACGTAGACGCGCTCAGCCGGGTCTCCAGGGAAAAAAATTGTCTTGCCCCGTTCAAAGTTTTCCACAATGGGTGGAAACGCCCCGCCGCTGATTTGGCGGAACACGGCTGCTAGCGGTCTATCATGCGTCACGACTAGATCCTTTGTACTAATCAATACTTTATAACTTGCCGATTAACCTTATTGAGTAAATATACTGCCCAACCTCCAATATCCAAGGATTCTGTTACTTCCATCTAATGTTAAGGTAAACACGCACTGTATGATTAAATCTAGCCCTTCTCTTAACTTTTTCAATTCCGCCCCCATGTAGCTCCACAGCAAAATTAATATCAATTGTGTCTCAATTGTGTCTCAATTGTGTCTGAATCAGTTAAAGCTGAATCAGTTGTGTCTAAACTGGCGGGGTTGTCGCAGAGAGCCAATGAGAACGGTGCTAGTTGCTTCTAGAAAAAATACAGATGATAGATTTGACCGGAAAAAATGCTCTTGTTACGGGCATTGCCAACAATCGCTCGATCGCCTGGGGCATCGCTCAGCAGCTCCACAAAGCTGGGGCCAACCTCGGCATAACTTATTTGAAGGACGAGAAAGGCAAGCACGAGCGCAAAGTCGCAGAACTGGTGGAACCGCTCAATCCCAGTCTGTATTTGCCCTGTAATGTCCAAGACGAGAGCGAAATTGAGTCTACTTTTCAAACCATCGCCGACAAGTGGGGCAAGTTAGATGTCCTGATCCACTGTCTGGCTTTTGCTGGCAAGGACGAGTTGTCGGGAGATTTCACCAACACTTCGCGCCAAGGTTTCTCCAATGCTTTGGATATTAGCGCTTACTCGCTGGTGCGGCTTTGTGCTGCTGCTAAACCCCTGATGGCAGAGGGCGGCAGTATTGTGACGCTGACTTATTTGGGTGGCGTCCGGGTAGTTCCTAATTATAATGTGATGGGAATTGCTAAAGCGGCTTTGGAAATGAATGTTCGCTATCTGGCTGCTGAACTGGGCCCGTTAAATATTCGGGTAAATGCGATTTCTTCTGGCCCGATTCGGACTCTGGCTTCGTCAGCAGTGGGCGGTATTCTGGACATGATCCACCACGTTGAGGAAGTGGCCCCGCTGCGGCGGACTGTGACTCAGCAGGAAGTGGGAAATGCTGCGGCTTTTCTGTGCAGCAATCTCTCTAGCGGGATTACGGGTCAAGTTTTGTATGTCGATGCTGGTTACGAAATCATGGGAATGTAGCAGCTTTTAAACAGTTGACAGTTGACAGTTGACAGCTTGCCCTGAGCTTGTCGAAGGGTTGACAGTTGACAGTTGACAGTTGACAGTTGACAGTTGACAGTTGTCAGTTGTCAGCGAAGTTTTTAGACAGTTAACAGTTGACAGCGAAGTTTTTAGACAGTTAACAGTTGACAGCAAGATTTGCAAACAGTCAACTGTCAATAACTGTCCGTTGTCCGCTACAAAAGTGTTAATCCCAAATTACTAATTAATTCTAATGAATGACCCATTGCAAATTATGGAGATAATCGATCGCCCTCCTGTACCTCCTGCAAGTTCAGTTAACACCCCCGCCAGGGCGGCGTTGGTGAAACGCACGACACTGGAAACGGATGTCACTGTCAGCCTGAATCTAGACGGTGTGGGAACTTGCAAAGCGTCTACGGGGATTCCGTTTTTAGACCATATGTTGCAGCAGATTGCTTCTCACGGATTGATCGATTTGGACGTACAGGCGATCGGCGATTTGGCGATCGACGACCACCACACGAACGAGGATGTGGGCATTACGTTAGGCCAAGCGCTAGCAAAAGCTGTCGGAGATCGATCGGGCATTTCTCGCTTCGGACACTTCATCGCCCCGTTAGATGAAGCATTAATTGAAGTAGTGCTAGATTTTTCGGGACGGCCTCATTTAAGTTACAACTTGGAAATTCCCACCCAGCGAATCGGCACCTACGACACCGAGTTAGTGAGAGAGTTTTTCTCGGCGGTAGTGAACCACACTCAGATGACACTGCACGTTAGACAGTTGCAGGGTGGAAATTCTCATCACATTGTCGAAGCCGCGTTTAAGGCCTTTGCGCGGGCTTTGCGGATGGCGGTGGAAATCGATCCCCGGCGCGCCAGTCGGATTCCCAGTTCTAAAGGGGTTTTGTAGTTTGGGGTTTGTAGTAGCGCTGCGGCGCTACTACGAATTATCCTCTCCTGCAAATCAAAACCGCTGGATCTAAAATATATCTGCGATGTAGTTAAAAACACCTTGACTTCCCTCGCCGTACTTGCCGATAAATTGATCAATTAGTCGATCGCTACACCTTTCTATAGCATCAGCAATAGAACTTTGTGCTAAAACTTGACTCGCAGATTGACGCAAAACCTCAAACAAATTGACAGTAAAATCAGTATCTTCACTGACAAAATCCCACAGTTCTCGACCGATTAAAGTGCTCATTTCCGAATTGGGCAGAAGTTGCTTCAGCAAACCAAAAGTTACAGTTTTATTAGTTCTCTTACCGTAAGCTATGCCAATATAAGCGCGATCGCATTAATTTTTTCCTGATTTTTGTCAGCCCAATATACTATCTGGTCTTTATCCATATCATTCGGGCCGCTTTTGACCTGTATCCAACAGCGATCGCCATCACTGGTAGTTTTGATTGCGTCCCATCCTGACTTACCGGGTGGACTTTCTGCACTTTCAGAACAAGATATCAAGAGTTTTTCAATAAAAAACCCCATTGAAGTAACAATAGACCTAGTGGCAGCCATATAAACATTAAGTCTGACAACTTCTGCTGGAGTGTCGAGATTTAACGCCCTAATTAAAAATGGGTTGGGATGAATTTTTTCTAAAGTCAGATTGTCAACCATAGCTAGCTGCCGCCTTGTGAAGTCCCGACAAATACTAGCTAGAAAATTTTCGGCTATAGTAAGTTGCAGCGAAAGCTTACCTGAAGATGTAAATGCTAAAATGCGTTCAATCTCATCGGGAGTAAATTTAATAGCTATTTTGCCAGAAATACTGCTGATACCGTTTCTAAGTGTTTCTGCTATTAAACTAAGAAATTCTTCTAAATCCGCAAAGTGTCCAGCAAAAGATTGAGACTTTCTGGCAGGTAATCCCACTTCCTTTTCTAAGACAAACGTTAACAATTCATGAAGTTGATCTGACACTTTTATATATCCTAAAGTTAAATTCAAGTTTTAGTTATGCGAACAAGGAAAGTTGCTGAAATATTTCTCGCCCTTGTACTCGATCGCCTTTAACTATCTGATAAAGATATTCACCGATCGCCTTTCCCAATAATACAGGAACCGCATTCCCAATCTGCCGGTATTTAGAAGCTGTTGAACCATAAAAAACCCAGTCATCGGGAAATGTCTGAATTCGCGCGCACTCTCTGACGCTCAAAGGACGCAATTCATCAGGGTGGCACATATCAGTAGCCTTTTGATGGGGGCTTGTTGTGACAGTAGGTGACGGTTTCTCCCACGCTAAGCGTCGATAAAAACCAACTTTACCGCCTTCCGATTTATATGCCCCTCCCATTGCTGCTGCTTTTAATTCGCTGGGTAAATCCCTCCAGTTTTGACCAGCGGTTAACAAACGCAAATACTTGAGACGATTTTCTGAGTAAGGGACAAATTCTGGCTGAGGGTCAACTAAATCTTTTAATCCTTCCCGAAGTGTCAGCCATTTTATATTTTTTCCAGTACCTTTTTGACTGTGAGTTGGCAGGGGCAAAGTCACTGAATCATTACTTTTATAACCAATAAAAATGACTCTCTCTCTCTACATTGAGGAACGCCATAATCAGCAGTATTTAGCAAATCATACACAACTTCATAACCAATTCGTTTCATCTCTGCCAAAATCACTTGTAAAGCTGAACCTGGCATCTCATCAGGTTCTAATTGCGGGAAACCTAAACCTCTGCGATCGTGAGGTCGATGTCGAACAGGAGATGACAGCAACCCCTTAACATTTTCCATGATAAAAAAGCGTGGTTTGATTTCGTCAACAATGCGTATGAACTCCATAAATAAGCTACCGCGCGGATCGCCAACAGACCCACGTTTTCCGGCTGTGCTGAAGGGTTGGCACGGGGGGCCGCCAGTTATTAAATCTACTTCATTAGAGCGCAGAGGTCTATCTAAACCTAAGATTTTACCCGCTTCTTGCAATAGGGTTTGGGCGTTAACTTGGCAAATATCTCTCGGTACAGCACATAGGGATAAGTGAGGACGATTTATAGAGATAGTTTTGGTAGCATCAGGTTCTATTTCCACTAAACTTACTGTTTGAAAGCCTGATTTTTCGAGTCCTAAATCTAAACCGTAGGCTCCAGCAAAGAGGCTAATCGTTATCGGTTTGTTATCAATCAAAGGTTTTAGCCTCAAACTAGGTATTACTGGTATGAAAATTGTACTCTACTAAACTCTCAAATTGGAAGATTTATCTCAATCTATCCAAACCTAGTCAAGAATCGGAAAGCATCGAGCACATGACTCGCACAAACGTAGGGCGAAGTATTGTAAAAACCTTGCCACGCCACCGCCTTATCTTCATCGTACATATCCGCTCTTTCCGGGTGTCTTCCCAGCCAATTCAGCCGCACCGCGTGACCGACTAATACATCTAAAACAATGTATTCTTCTACTTTCAATTCTGGGTTGCGTTGGGCGATCGCCGCCAACTCCATCAGCGCCTCAATATTGACTTGTCGGTATTCCGGCGCTACAATTTTGTTCAGCAAATGCTCGATTTGGAGCGCAAAATTCTTTTCTCCCGGTGTCATTTCCGCTAAAATAATATCGCTATCTAATCGATTTCGACGCTCTAATTTATCGCCAATAATCAAGCCTTTGCAGTGCCGCAGCAATCCCCAAACACTCGGATAAAAATCCTTCGGTACGCGGTTGACTGCACCTTCCATTTGCCGCTTGCGCCGCCATCCACCCGCAGGCATTTGTGGTTCTTCAAACACTGACGCGACTACCCATTCAATATCTTTTTCCGGCTGTTTAACGCGCAGGGATTCTTGCTGTTTGAGGATTTGATTCATTTCCTCGTATTCTGTCAACACTTGGCGCAGGCGATTTTTGATTTCAAAGGGACTTAGCTGCATTAAATATTCGTAAGCTTCATTTTGCGTAACTCCCAATTCGCGGGCTAATTCGCTGGTTAACAGCAAAATAAAGTAACTCACTCTCAGAGTCAGCAACCCTTTAAATAACTGCGGTTCGGCTTTAATTAGCAAGCCTAGGTAAATGAGAATTTCTTGGGTGAGAACTCGATCGCGAACATCTTCTCCGCAGAATTGGCGAATTTTGTCCATCACTTCCATGTAAGAACCGGGCCGCGAAATCACCGAATCTTCGCTGTAAGCTTTCCCCACAGCAATCTGTTTTTGCCGCACCAAAATGTCTGTCACCGCATCGGACAAGCTGATATCAACTTTGTCCAGCAATCCAGCAGCGTGGCGGACAACAGCCCATTGGATTTTTGATTGCGAACTTTCTCCAGCTTTTGTATAAACTTCGTTGAGCAAATCCACAACTTCAACGGTTGCTTCCGCACCGCCAAATCCTGTATCAAAATTTAATCCTTTGAGGCGAATCAGCGTGTGCAGCAACTCAATTTGTTCGTACAAATTCTCTGAATCGCGCAGGCTGGCGAGCAATAATTGAGGATTAGTTTCGCACTCTAATTTAAATTCTTGCGTGTGACCCAAAGGCCAAGTTTTTTCAGGATTGTAAGTTAGATAGCTGCGCGTTTCTACTGCACCTGTCACCGGAGATTCGGTAAATTCAAAATCGTGCATGAAATCAATTCTTTCGGTGCCAGCAGTCAGCATTAACTGCTTAAGATTTCCGAGTTTAACTGGCGTGTTGTTACAGTGTCCATCTCGGAATTCCTTCATTAATTCTAACAACGCTTCCCGACCAGTTTCCAGCATCGTGTGAGTCAGCATCAGCGTTACCGTAGGGCGTCCCAACTGATACCAGTGGCGGTGAATGTGAGCTATTTCGCTCTTGATTTGAGCTACTAAAAAATGGTAATCTAAAGTTAAGTAAAACTCTTGTCTGTTCAAAAATGAGGGGAGAAATACGATCGCCTCTTCGCGAATTTTAAACACCCGAGAAGTTGTTAAACTCCGCAAACGACGCACGGGGCGACCGGTTAAGCCTAATTGGTCGTTACGTCCAATTTGGGTGTAAATAGCTGATAATTCTTTAGTCTGGCGGACTTGAATTGGTTCTACCTGTTTTGGGGTTTGTGCCGCAATGCCGTTAGCGGCTAATTCTGCTTGCAAATCTTCGTCTTCAGCTAACAGTGCAATTTGCACTAAAGGTTCTCTGTGTTGGCCTACTGACAGGTGCCTTCCCAGCGGGTCGATATCCCCAACAGCGATTAATCCTTCGTTCAGCAATTGACCGAGAAAATATAAACTTTGCGCCCAAACGAGGGGAATATTTTCATTGGGTAAGCGCTGCTGGCTGCAGGGATTTAGCTTTTCTGCTTCTATATTTTCGGCGGGCACGTAGTACAATTCTGGTAGCAGTGGCAAACCAGAGCGATCGACTGCTAGAGATTCCAAACGCTGTTGGTACTCTTGCACTTGGGCTTGATTTCCCTGAAATATGCCGTCCAAGAGCAAATAAGTGAAAAATAGCGGCCACTCGCATTCAATGTGCTCGAACTGCCTTAATTCTGTGGGTTCGTAGTGCAGGCGATCGGCATCTTCCAACACTGTTTGGTGTCCGTCCCGTAGAAACCGCTTGCAGCCGTATTTTCCTTGCAATTTGTCAATAATCTTATTTCGAGTCCGTTCTATTAATTCTCGGTCTTCCACAGCAAAAGCCGGAAAACTAATGACGCTCAATAAAGCCGCATCTACTTCTTTTGAACTAGATTCGCGAGGCAAAAGCGATTCCAAAGTTATGCGACTTCTGGCAATTTCGTCTGGCAAAACGTGAATAACCGATGCTTGAGAACCTTGAATACCGAACAAATCCAACCCATTTATTGCTTCCAGCGCTGCTTTAGCCATGCCAACTGAACTCGCGTTCAATTCTGCATTGCCGCGATTGATTTTATGCCCTCTTTCCCAAATTCCGTAATCCGGCGTGCGGTAGGCTCTACCGATGTAGTAAACTAAATTCTGCACAAAATTGACTTCATCTATTGTAAAAACTACGTGCAGCCCGGAAGCCGTCATTTGAGCAAGAATTAACAAGAATATAGATGTAGCGTCTAATTGTAAATGTCCCCACTTGTCATCACCGACAACAATACTTCCAGTTTGAGTATTGTATTTAGCGTGCAGGGCATCTAGGGGCGACTGAGTATTTTTAAAATGTTCTACTTTGCTCGATTGCTGCATCATCGCAAACAGCAATCCGCGCATCAGTTTGACTGTGCTGTGTTCGAGTTCAAATGTTCGGCCCTGATCGCCATCAATTTTGCGGTAAGCTAAACCCAAACCCCAAACCGCGAGAATGCTATACACGTTGTCGCGCACCCAGGCATCGGTGTAGTCGCCGTGGGCGTTAACCGCGGTACTCGCCGGCAGCAAACCAGTAATTGGATTTTGGCGCTTGAGGATGATGTTTTTGATTTGCTGGTAGTAATAATCTAACCTGGTTTGCCGCTGGGTTTTTGCGATCGCCATTTCGTTTTCCTTTTTTTTCCTGATGCGAGTAGATTTGCGGTGAATAGACTTTTAAATATATCAGAGATTAGATCATTTCTCAAGTTATCCAAACACAAAAAGGTAATTGCCATGTCTACCCAAAACCACAATAACAACAGCGTTCCTTTCGTAAAAATTGTCTACTCTACAGTGAAAATTAATGGTAAAATTGAGCTAGTACCGATGGAATGGTACGCTGACGGGTCGGTCAAAAAAATCGAACACTAATGCTCGATCGCACTTGGCTGGCAAACTCTAATGAACTTGCGCGACCCGTCGCTTACAAAAAAACCGGTTTCTGGGCCACCGAACGATGACTTAACAGACTTTTGGTGGCACAAACCGGGTTTTTTGCGTCCAAAAGTGGTCTAGCATCGATCGCCAATCTCAGCTAATTTAAATAACTAGGTGTGTAGGAATCTCAAAGAAAAAAATATGGATGGATCGCGCCCGCAATTTTCAGTGCTGGGACTACCAGTTCACATATTAGATGATTATGCAGGTTGGCTGATGCAGCGCCTGCATCAAGGGTTAGGAAGTCACGTCGTGACGCTGAATGCTGAAATGGCGATGCAAGCCGAGCAAAATCAGGCTTTAGCAGATGTAATCCGCAAAGCGGAACTGGTGATTCCCGACGGTTCGGGAGTAGTGCTGTACTTGCGGATGCGCGGCAAACCGGCACAGCGCTATCCGGGGATTGAATTAGCAGAATCGCTGCTGCAACAAGCCGGAAAATTGCCGGATTCGGAACCACTATTTTTCTTTGGAGGTTCCCCCGGAGTAGCGGCTGCGGCGGCCCAAACTTGGCAGCAAAAGGTTAACGGATTGTCGATTGCTTCTCAACACGGTTATCTTTCCGCAGAGGAAGAAAAAGACTTCCGTGAAAGCCTCAAAAAAATGCAGCCCAAACTGATTTTTGTAGGCTTGGGAGTGCCACGCCAAGAATTTTGGATTGCCGAACACCGACACCTTTGTCCTGATTCGATTTGGGTGGGAGTTGGCGGCAGTTTCGATATTTGGGCGGGGACAAAAGACCGCGCGCCGGCTTGGTTTTGCGACAATCATTTAGAATGGTTGTATCGGCTTTATCAAGAACCTTGGCGCTGGCGCAGGATGTTGGCTTTGCCACAATTTGCATTGAAAGCCTTGGGGAATTTTCGAGCTTAAATTAATTATTTTCAAAGCGCGAAGGAAGAACTGCATCTTCTTCTTTCTCCTCCTTCGCGTCCGCGTGCCTCGCGGTTCATTTAATCTTACCATTTATATTAGGCATCATACAAAAATATTTGATTGTAATAAAAAAAATCGCCCTTTTTTTTCTGGTTAAACGCTTGACTTTGAGCAGTAAATTATGTATTATTTAATAATGGGAGTGGTGGCAAAAATTTTATTTTTGCCACCACTCCCATTATGTAAAATATACCACAAAAAATCCCCGAAAGTCAATAGGTAATCCTTTCTTTTTTAGGGCCGAGTTGGGTGGGGGCGGGTTTATTCCAATTGTTGGTACTTATTAGATATTATTGGTGAACCCCCCCTACAGGTTAATCCAGAATGGTGCAATATCTCAGCCGAACTTTTTTCGACTCTAGCTACACAATGTAAGGAGAATCGATCGCCTTAGCCCGATTAATTGCCACCAACGTCTGGTAAATCAAAGCCGAAATCTCAGCGCGGGTAATATCCCGCTGCGGCGAAAGCCAATCGCGGGAAGGATAATTAACTACAATCTTCAAAGCAGTTGCTGTGGCGATCGCACTTAAAGCAAAATTAGGAATTTGAGAGCGATCGATGTAAACTTTCAAAGTATCGGGATTGCCGCCCTTGAGTTCCAAACCGTTAACCAAAGACACGATCGCCTCACTCTTAGTCAAATTCTGATTCGGGCCGAACTTCAACCCCGGAAACCCCGCCAAAAAACCCCCCCGATTCGCCCGTTCGATCGCACTTCTCGCCCAAAAACTAGCAGAAACATCAATAAAATTTGTAGCCGGCACCCTCGGAATCGGGCTAAACGCACTCACCAACAGCGCCGCATATTGAGCACGATTTAAACTGTCATCAGGCCGAAAAGAACCGTCAGGAAAACCGCTAATTATATTCGCCGCCGCCAAAGCTTCAATAAACTTCTGTGCCCAATGTCCAGAAATATCGCTGAACACCGCACCCCCGATATTCGGATTGCCGCCACCCTTTCTCACCGCAGCTTGCACAGCTTTAAAAGCATTCACTTTCCCGTAACCAAACCAATCGCTGCGGCGGCTGGTAGCATCGTAATTTCCCATGCGATTGCCCAACTGGGGATCGGGATCGGAATCGACAATTTTCTCAGCAGTTTGTTCGAGAATTCCCCGCACTTCCCGCGCCGTCAAACGGGGGTTAGCCGAAAGTATCAACCCTGCAACCCCAGCGACTACTGGAGTGGCGCTGGAAGTACCGCCAAAAGTATCAGTATAGTCCCCCCTGTCGTAGCCCCGAACCCCGACTCGATGGCCAGTAAACACCCCCAAACCGGGCAAATACTGCGTCACCTCCGGCGGCGTGCCGATAAATCCGGTTTCGGGCAACCAAGTTCCCGGCGGTGCGTTGTTGCTGGGGGCGCAAACCGAGATGCTGGTGCCCCAATTGCTGTAGGCTGCTTTTTTGTTGAGGGAAGTGGAAGCGCTGACGGCAATTACGTCTGGGTGGACGGCAAATCCTGCCAGCCATCTAGTTTTACCCTCCACGACGTTGTTGGGCCAGCCTTTCTCGTTAACAGTACCGTTGACTGGGCGGTTGGCATTCCCCGCCGCGAACAGAATAACGCAGCCTCTGCCGCCCCGCCCTTGGGTTGCTGCTTTGGTGATGACGGCACTCTGCCGCAGGGAAAGGGGATAGTAAACTGCCGCAGGCCCCCAACTGCAAGAAATGACGGCGGCACCTTTATCTATTGCCCAATTAAATATTTTTTCGACAGAATCGTCATCGAGAAAACCACTGGTACGGATGGGCATCAGGGCGCATCCGGGGGCGACGCCGACAATGCCTTTGCCGTTTTCTTCTGCAACGGCGACGGCGGCACAACTTGTGCCGTGGTTGTCTGAGTCTGCGACTGGCATCGGGGAAGTGTCGCCCTCTTTGAAATCGATGGGTGAGACGATTTTGCCTTGGCCTTGAAAATCTGGGTGGGTGATGTCAACCGCATCGTCGGCGATCGCAATTACGATCGATCGAACTCCGCGAGTCATGTCCCAAGCTGGTTCTGCATAAATTTGAGCACCGCCGACAAGTTCCTTGCCGCCTTTGTTATTGAGATACCACTGTTTGGGATAAAGCGGATCGCGGGGCGTGTAATGCTGCTGCGTCTCTACTAAAATGTTGGGTTCCGCTACGAGAACTTCTGGATATCTTGTCAGGCGGTTGGCAATTTTGACCGGGTTTTCTGTTGCTTGTTTTGTGACTTCGCAGACGAAAGTGTTGGGAATTCCTTCTACTGGCCGCACTATTTTTAAACCTGCTGCATTGGCGATCGCTTTTCGCGATTGTTCATCTACTTGGTCGCCAAATTGAATCGTAATTTGGTCGGTTAAATAAAAGAATGTACTGGGATTATTCGCGGGGCAATAGACGTGGCTGGCAAAAGCTACGGCATCGCTGGCGCGGGCTGCTTGCATTGCTGCTTCTAGGTTTTCCGGCGCAACCAAATATTCTTCGAGATTGCTTTGTCCGACACGACGGCTAAGTTTTGCCCCAGTTGTTGCAGCCCAATCGTTTGAGGCTGATGCTGTTGATGAGGGGCGGACTGTAAAGCGGTTTGGAACTTTTGACAGCAGCAATTCATCGCCGCCGCGCTGCAAAATCACTGCCAGACTTTCATCGGGGACTCCAATTCCTTGATAATTTTGGAGGGTGTCGGAGGTGGGTTTGCTTGATTGTACCATCAGAAATGTTCCTGTTTAATTTGGGAGAGAAGACCGGGCGGTTGAAACCGCGTCTATACAAACAAAACCCGCCTCCGCGGGTTGAAGAGACTAGGCGGTTTCAACTACCGTCTTATCTGATCTACATCAGTCCGCGGAGGCGGACATCGTTTGTGTAGACGTGGTTTCAACCGTACGTCCGATCTTTCTTCAGTCCGCGGAGGCGGACATCGTTTGTGTAGTCGCGGTTTCAACCGCCGTATTATCTTATCTCTGTCTTATCTCTTCTCTCAAATAAACACGCTAGGATTAACATTAAAAAATTCTCCCAGCGCCTTAGCTTGCGCCTTGCTAATCGCCCGTTTCCCATTAACAACCTCAGAGACTACTCCTTTGGAACCAATCACACCCACTAAATCGGCTTGTTTGAGTTCGCGAACTTCCATGAGATGTAACAGAACATCTTGGGGAGTCGCTTCTGGAATTGGGTAATATTTTGATTCGTATTCTTCGATCAACAGCCCCCAGAGACTCAGTAAAGTTTCTTCTTCTAGTGTTAATTCTTCCTTAGACATCAGAAAATCGACTTCTGCGAGGGCAAGATCGTTATCTTCTTCGTTCAGGATGGGCTTAGGCTGCGATTTCGCCAGCAGTTGACCGTAGGCTGTTTTCTCAATTGTGATATTCATGGTTCATTTCATTGTTAAATTGGACATAGTTCTGAAGTATAAGGTGGGTGTTTATTTCTCGGCATCATGCTTTTAACCATTGGGTGAATGTTTTGTATTTGTTGATTTCATCAGGTGATCTCCACGGATTTCCCGCTATATCTAGCTGAATTTTAACTTATTTTAATTTTGACCTCATCTTCATTGTCCCAGTTAATCTTGCTATATTCGGCATGAGTTAAGAATTTCTTAAAATATATAATTTTGCTTTTGTATTTAACTTGTACAATCAATCTATACCTATTGTGTTTAATATTAAATATGGTATATCCATAGACTTGATCGACCGATTTGGAATATTCCTGTCGGAGATCTTCTAGTGATTCCCAATCGTTGTCTTTGATGAGCTTGTACCAGGATTCGATCGCACTTGGGACATCACCGTAGGGTTCGATCGCACTCAGAAGATTTTTCCGAGAAATTAGTCTCATTCGGGTACCGTTTTTTAAACGACACCTCTATGTTCTCACAACGAGAACGCGAGGTCAAGTCTCTACTTGAATTTTTCCCAAAGAGCCTTTTGCCCGATCGTACCCTTTGACATTTCAACAAATTTGGTTTACACTTAGCCGGTTGCGATCGCCAATGGTAAGATCGGCTCAAGCTAAATATTTTTTTTAAAGCGCCGAGGCGCAAAGTAATTTCATGGTATACTCTGGAACTGTTTGCTGGCTTCGCTCCACTGCCCGGATTACGATCGGGGCGATCGCAGCTTTTACCCTGTTGCAACCGATCCAAGTCCAAGCACAACAACCTTCTGCGCCAGAGAACCAACTGCAAGTCGAACCTGCCGACGACCCCACAGACCCCAACAATCTTCGCCCTCTGACGCAAGACAGCAGCTTGCTGAGCGTCCCAGGAGGCCAGCGTTTGATGACAGAAGCCAGCAGTGCTATTTCCAATCAGAATTACGCACTGGCTACTCAAAAACTCCAAGAATCCCGCCAAATTTTCAATCAACTGTCCAACTTCTATCAACAACTGGGTAGCAGTTTTGCCGGAATTGACATCCGCTTGGCCGAAAGCCACCGCACCAAAGCTGTAGAAACAGCCCAAATGCGCGACGAAGCTACCTACCGACTGGCGTTGGTACACCGGGCGCAAAATAAACCGGAACTGGCTGTACCCCTGCTGATTCAGATTATTCGATCGCAGCAGCCAACTCGCGACTTGGGCAAGAAAGCTTACCAGCAGTTACTGGAATTGGGTTTTGTGGATTCACCCTTTCCCCGGCCTGCCAGCAGTCAACCGAGCTCATCGACAAAATAGTTCCACTAAAATCTAAATTACAGCCGTTTATCAGAGAAACCAATGGTTACACCGTCTCAAGTAGCAGAAATGATTAAGGCAGGGTTGCCCGACGCTAAAATACAAGTTGACGATTTGACCGGTGGCGGTGACCACTACCAGGCGAGAGTCGTGTCTGCAGCCTTTGAAGGAAAAAGCCGAGTACAGCAGCACCAACTGGTCTACGGCGCTCTCAAACAGGCAATGGCTAGTGAAGCCATCCACGCTTTGGGCTTGGAAACCTTAACTCCCGCAGAATGGGAAGCGAAAAGTCAAGTTGCTTAATTGTTGACTTGCAAGTGGATATCACAAGTTTGTGCGGGTGTCAATAGTTGCTTGAAATACAACTGCTCCACTTACGCACAAAAACCAAAGAAACCCGGTTTTTTTTACCGGAATCTATGGCTGTAACGAAAGATTTTCGTAAAAAACGCGGTTTCTGCGTCAGTCAACGTTTAAAAAGTTTCAAACAATATTAGGAGCTACCATGACTACAGCAGCACATGAAAGAATTGACGAGTTGGTTAAGCAAAACAAAATCATGGTGTTTATGAAGGGCAATAAGTTAATGCCCCAGTGTGGTTTTTCTAATACTGTGGTGCAAATTCTCAATACTTTGGGAGTGCCTTACGAAACTGTTGATGTTTTGGCTGACCAGGAAATTCGTCAAGGCGTTAAAGAGTATTCCCAATGGCCGACAATTCCCCAAGTTTATATCAATGGCGAGTTTATTGGTGGCTCGGATATTATGATCGAGATGTATCAAAAGGGCGAATTGCAAGAAGTTGTAGAAGTGGCTTTGGCTTCTTAAATTAGACAGAAAAAACATATCCCCGACTTCTTTAAGAAGTCGGGGAAATAACAGCAATCGCGTTTTACGTTGAATTAGGTTGATTTACTTAATTATTCGTTAGAGCAAGACTAAATCATTTGTGAATTTCTTACTGCCTCCCCGCGGGTTCGGGGAGGGTTGGGATGGGGTAAAAAATTTACGACTCATTTAGGATTGCTATACCAGGTAGAGCCTGGGAACGCACTGCGGTCGGCTAGGCCTCGAATTTTTAGGCTCCGAAAGCGAGGCAGAGCCTCTGGACATCGGTTCCCAGGCAGAGCCAGGGAACCCGTTAAAATTGCCAATTCCCAATTCCCAATTGCCAATTGCCAATTCCCAATTCCCAATTGCCAATTGCCAATCCCCAATTGCCAATTCCCAATTCATCAAGGGTTTATCAAACCGAATTTGCTATTTAATAGTAGTCTGCTTCAGTTTGGGTCTGTGGCATTACAAAATTGGAGGGGTCGTGAATGTAACGCGCTGCTTCTTCCTCTAGTCTGTGAATCAGATAGGGTTCCAGACCGTTGGAATGCCGCAGGGCTGCTAAATACCCGTCTAAGTAAAGCCGCAGGTCATCGAAGCGATAACCTCTATTCCACATTTCGACGAGGGCGTCGGTGAGTTTCTGGTAGTGCCGGATTGTTTGGGTGTCTTGTAGCATGGTGTGAGATTGAAATCCTTTGTGGTTTGTATAATGACGGCGGGATTTAGGAATGGCCTCGATTGATGCTGAGTCGCTCAGCTTGAGGCTATTTCTAAATAAAAGTTTTTACCCTGCTCAACAGGCTACCCTCCATAAAAAATTTCACTCGTTGCAATGCAGTTGCTCGACTTTTTGCGCGCACCTAGATAATTCGCTGTGCGTTTAATGGAGTCGGGATGTTGCTGAATTTGGCGGTCAAAGTGGCTGAGTGTTCCGGCTACCGAGCAAACAGTTGGAGGAATTCTAGTTTCACTTGCGCGATTTGTCAACCTCCTGGGAGTGGGGGCTGGG